>OLRY01002021.1_pt1 | contig 15724 bp, 10 predicted proteins | sample 1672541 | NCBI WGS metagenome assembly OLRY01 (sample SAMEA3136697, study PRJEB25190) | human gut metagenome | biome: human gut; feature: human-associated habitat; material: faeces | place: Austria | collected 2013 | reverse complement strand
AGAACAATGAGTATTCTTTTTGGCTATCTTTGGCAAGGACAGATTCACTAAACCTACAGAGAGATATGAAAGCAAATAAATTATTCCTTTTGGCAAGTCTCCTTCTATCAGGCAGTATGATACCTATAACGGCTCAGAACAAGAAAGAGAAGAAACAACAAAGAGAACAAGCAGTACGCGAGGCTGTTGACGCAAAGGCATACAAAATCAATGTGGACCGGGTAATGCAAACACCTGACTTCCGATTATTCTTTAGAAATAAGAAACGATTCGGTATATTCCTATCTGCCTTATTTCGGAGTGGCGTATAACGTTCCTTACGGAGGTGGAAAAGGATTAAATTTTAGTGCTCCTTTATCAGAATATACTTCAACATATAGCAAAAAGGGAAATGCTAAAATCACACTAAAAGTACGGAACGAGGAAGACAATTACCTTTACAATATCACCATTTATCCCAATGGCAGCAGTAACATACAGGTCACCCCCACAAACAGACAATCTATTTCTTTCTCCGGAGAAATGGATCTAAAGAAGAAAGAATGAACCATAAATAAAAAAGGGAGATGTCAAAATTATACCTCCAGAAACACTTAGAACAAAAAGGTTAGAGGCTGTTAAGATAAAAAATTGTATATTTGCCGATAAGTGTGACCTAATTTTAAAACAGAGAAACATGCATTACAACGACCAAGGCGCTGATTTTAAATACCTAATTGTCAATGAGCGTGACAAGCGTTTCGGCTTGTCGGTGACTACCGTCGGATTCCAGGCTATCAGGGCCGGAAGCGTTTATCCACCACGCAACCACCCGGACGCCTATTATTTCACAGCCCAGAAAGGACGTGTGCTGCATGAATATCAGTTGGTATATATCACTAAAGGACGAGGAACTTTCGCCAGCGACACAACCCCGTCTGTCGACATATCCAAAGGGCAGATACTTTTCCTGTTTCCCGGACAGTGGCATACCTATGCGCCGCTGCAAAAGACAGGATGGAACGAATATTACATCGGTTTTGAAGGCCCGATTATAGACAATCTGGTAAAAAACAGCTTTATCTCAAAAGAAAGCCAGATTCTGGATATCGGTATCAATGAAGAACTGGCCAGTCTTTTTGCCCGTGCACTGGAAGTAGCGGAAGCAGACAAGACCGCAGCGCAACAATATTTGTCCGGCATCGTTTTACACATTATGGGAGCCGTACTTGCTATCTCGCAGAACAAACGCTATGAGGTGGACAATGCGGCACAAAAAATAGAAAGTGCCAAAATCATCATGCACGAAAATGTGTACAAGGATATAGACCCGGAAGAACTGGCCATGAAATTGGGAATCAGTTATTCCTGGTTCCGCAAAGTATTCAAAGAATACACCGGTTATGCGCCCGCCAAGTATTTCCAAGAGCTGAAACTGCGCAAAGCGAAGCAGCTGTTGATTGAAAGTTCCATGTCAGTGAAAGAGATATGTTATGAATTGAATTATACCTCTACTGAACACTTTTTCTCGGTATTTAAAAAGCGTACCAATTTCACCCCTACCGAATATCGTAACTTCGGACGGGGCGGAAAAGAAAAAGAGAATGAAAACGAATAAAGAAAAAATGAGAAAAATAACCATCAATCTGGCTGCTGTGGCAGCCTTTTGCATTGTAGTTGCATCACCGGCCTTAGTAAGCAGCAGTTGCGCTACTCCAAAAACGGAGCAGGAAGATACCACTATCATACGGGAAGATTCAGGTATTACGGCATTGAAATACAGTAGTCCCGAAGTTCCCGCCAGTATTGAGTTCTGTGGCAAAACCATTGATTTGAGCCGCTTTGACCGCCACGAGCGTATGGACCGTGAACTATTGGCATTCACCTATATGCACAGTACTTCCTTGCAAATGCTGAAAAAAGCCAACCGCTATTTCCCCATTGTAGAACCCATACTGAAAGAAAACGGAATACCTGATGATTTTAAGTACCTGATGGTAATAGAAAGTAATATGAATCCCACCGCCCGTTCTTCTGCCGGAGCTGCCGGACTATGGCAATTCATGCAAGGTACGGGACGGGATTACGGATTGGAGGTAAACAACAATGTGGACGAGCGTTACCATATTGAGAAAGCGACCCGTGCCGCCTGCCGCTATCTGAAAGACGCGTATGCAAAATATAAGGACTGGGTGGCTGTCGCCGCCTCTTACAATGCCGGTCAGGCACGCATTGCCAGCCAACTGGCCAAACAGGATGTGGACGACTCGTTGGATTTGCAACTGGTAGAAGAGACTGCCCGGTATGTGTACCGCATTCTTGCCGCCAAACAATTATTCAATGCCCCCACTACTTTCGGTTTCCGCCTGCGTGCATCGGATTTGTATCCGCCTATTCCTTATACGGAAATCACTGTGACGAAAGGAATTGCAGACTTGGCACGTTTCGCACGCAGCAAAGGAATCAATCTGGCCATATTAAAGAATATGAATCCCTGGTTACGGGAAACATCCTTGTCCAACCACAGCGGGCGGACTTACGTGATAAAAATCCCTACCAAAGAAGGAATGACTTATGATCCGAAAAAGACGGTGGCGCATGATAAGCGATGGGTGATAGAATAACTTTCTATCATACAGCATTCCATAATCAATTTACCAGTTTTCCTCCACAGTATTTACAATAAGCAGCCCCGTCCTCATGTCCGTCCTTACCACAATGCGGACATTTCAGGGCCACCCTGCGTCTATGTTCCTGGATCATAGACGCAGAAACAATTCCTGTGGGGACTGCAATGATGGTATAGCCCAGTAACATTACAATGGCCGAAAGGAAGCGCCCTAGCGGAGTTTCCGGAGTGATATCCCCATAACCTACCGTTGTCATCGTCACTATCGCCCAATAAATACTATTCGGAATATTATTGAAAGAAGTGCCCGGACGCTGTCCCTCAATCATATACATCAATGTACCGATCGAAGTCACCAATATCAGTACAAACAAGAAAAAAACAATAATCTTCCGACTGCTGAACACCAAGGAACGCAACAAGAAATTACCTTCATTCAGATAATTGAAAAGTTTAAAGATACGGAACACACGAATCAACCGGAAAGTGCGGATCACCAGCAGATAACGTGCCGTGCCGAAAAGCCAGCCTATATATAGAGGTAAGGTAGCCAGCAAATCCACTATACCGAAAAAACTCAGAGCATACTTCCGCGGTTGGGGAGAACAATAAAGCCTCAACACATACTCTAACGTAAAAAAGAAAGTAAAAACATACTCCGACACCCGCAGATAAGGCCCGATAACGGTATCCCAACTCTTGATACTCTCGGCAATAACCACCAGAATACTCAAGACAATGAACCCTATCAACGCCACATCGAATAACTTTCCCATCGGTGTGTCGCTTTCAAAAATAATCACATATATTTTATGCTTTAATTTCTCATCATGCAGTAAATTCTGCCATTTACTCCAAATACGCCTCAGAAATGCCATAATTTTTTAGGATAGAACACAAATCATTCACAATTATAACAAATATTGCCCGATTTATGTCCCATCGGTAACTATTATTTTCACTATATTTGCACAAAACCAATAAAATAATAGCATGAAGAAACAACTTATGACAGGTCTGTTCACAGTCCTCGCCCTTACAGCAGGCGCACAGACCTTCCAAGAATGGCGCAACCCGGAAATAAATGCGGTAAACCGTGCGCCGATGCACACGAACTACTTTGCTTTTGAGAATGCAGATGCAGCTAAGAAAGCAGACAAAAAACAATCAACTAACTACATGACTTTGAACGGAACCTGGAAGTTCAACTGGGTAAAGGATGCAGACTCCCGTCCGACTGATTTCTGGAAAACCGGCTTCAACGACAAAGGCTGGGATGACCTGCAAGTTCCCGCCGTATGGGAGCTGAACGGATACGGTGATCCTATTTATGTGAACGTAGGCTATGCCTGGCGTAACCAGTTCCAGAACAACCCTCCCGAAGTGCCGACAGAGAATAACCATGTAGGTTCTTACCGCCGTGAAATTGTAGTTCCCGCCTCATGGAAGGGAAAAGATATTATCGCCCATTTCGGTTCGGTTACCTCCAATATGTATTTGTGGGTGAACGGACGTTATGTAGGCTACAGCGAGGACAGCAAACTGGAAGCCGAATTTGACCTGACTCCATATTTAAAACCGGGTCAGAAAAACCTGATCGCCTTCCAAGTATTCCGCTGGTGCGACGGTACCTATCTGGAAGATCAGGATTTCTTCCGGTATAGCGGCGTGGGACGTGACTGCTATCTATATGCCCGCAACAAAAAACGCATTCAAGATATCCGTGTAACTCCCGACTTGGACGCAGCTTACCAAAACGGCAGCCTGGCTGTCAATCTGGATTTGAAAGGCAGTGGTAAAGTCGATTTGGAACTGGTAGATGCACAAGGCAAGCAAGTGGCAACCGCTACCGCCAACAAATCCGGTCTGGTGACCATGAACGTAGAGAACCCCAAAAAGTGGAGTGCCGAAACACCTTATTTATATACCTTGCGTGCCAGCATGCAGGGCAGCAATGAAGTGATTCCTGTCAAAGTAGGTTTCCGCAAGATTGAATTGAAAGGTGACCAGATCTTGGTTAACGGTAAGGCAGTCCTGTTCAAGGGGGCCGACCGCCACGAAATGGATCCGGATGGAGGCTATGTAGTATCTCCCGAACGTATGCTACAGGATATCCAGATAATGAAGCAATTCAACCTGAACGCTGTACGTACCTGCCACTACCCGGATGACAACTTATGGTACGATTTATGTGACCAATATGGTATTTACGTCGTGGCCGAAGCCAATATAGAATCTCACGGTATGGGCTACGGCGACAAGACGCTGGCCAAGAACCCCTCTTATAAGAAAGCCCATCTGGAACGTAACCAGCGCAATGTACAACGCGGATTCAACCATCCGAGCATCATCTTCTGGTCATTGGGTAATGAAGCCGGTGACGGCCCCAACTTCGAACAATGCTATAAATGGATCAAAGCAGAAGCCCCCAGCCGTGCCTGCCAATATGAACAAGCACGCCAGAAAGAACATACCGATATCTTCTGTCCGATGTACTATGATTATAACGGCATGGAAAAATATGGTCAACGTACCGATGCTACCAAACCATTGATTCAGTGTGAATATGCCCATGCAATGGGTAACTCGCAGGGTGGTTTCAAAGAATATTGGGATTTGATCCGTAAATATCCGAATCTGCAAGGTGGATTTATCTGGGATTTCGTTGACCAGTCCTGCCGCTGGAAAGGAAAAGACGGCGTGATGATCTATGCTTACGGAGGAGATTTCAACCGTTTTGACGCTTCTGACAATAACTTCTGTGACAATGGTTTGATCAGCCCCGACCGTGTTCCTAATCCGCACATGTATGAAGTAGGTCACTTTTACCAGAATATCTGGACTACTCCCGCCGATTTAAGCAAAGGGGAAGTAAATGTGTTCAATGAGAACTTCTTCCGTGACCTGTCCGCCTACTATATGGAATGGCAAGTACTGAAAGATGGAAAAGTAATCCGCACCGGACGCGTGGATGATTTAAAAGTCGCTCCTCAGGAAACAGCCAAGATTACGTTGAATATCGGCAAGACCTGCACCTGCAAGGAATGGTTGCTGAACGTTTTCTACAAACTGAAAAACCGCGAAGGTTTGCTGCCCGCAGGTTTCACCGTCGCCAAGAATCAGTTGACACTGAATGATTACAAAGCACCGTCTATGGATTTGAAGAACGTGGAAACGACCAATGTAGCCACCGTTGTTCCGCAAATCATCGACAACCAATATCATTATCTGATCGTAAAAGGCAATAACTTCGTAGCCGAGTTCAACAAACAGAACGGTTACTTAAGCAAATATGCAGTGGACGGAACGGAAATGCTGAAAGAAGGCGCAGCCCTGACCCCTAACTTCTGGCGTGCCCCGACAGACAATGATATGGGAGCCGGCCTGCAAAACAGATATGCCGCATGGAAAAACCCGGGATTGAAACTGGTTTCCTTGAATTCCAAGACAGAAAATGACCAGATAGTAGTGAATGCGGAATATGACATGAAGAATGTTTCCGCCAAATTATATCTGACTTATGTCATCAACAACGAAGGAGCCATCAAAGTGACCCAAAAGATGACAGCCGACAAGAATGCCAAAGTATCTCCGATGTTCCGCTTCGGTATGCAAATGCAGATGCCTAAATGTTTTGAAACCGTAGAATATTATGGTCGTGGTCCGGTAGAAAACTACAGTGACCGCAACCACAGCACCGACTTGGGTATTTATCGCCAGAGTGTGGATGAACAATTCTACTCCTATATCCGTCCGCAGGAAACAGGAACCAAGACCGATATCCGTTGGTGGAAGCAACTGAATGCCGGCGGTAACGGACTGAAGGTAGTAGGTGATGCTCCATTCTCTGCATCCGCTTTGCATTATACCATCTGTTCACTGGATGATGGCGAACAAAAAGACCAGCGTCACTCGCCCGAAGTACAGAAAGCAGACCTGACCAACCTGATCATCGACAAGGCTCAGATGGGATTAGGTTGTGTAAACAGCTGGGGAGCTCTGCCGTTGCCTCAATATATGTTGCCCTACGGTGATTATGAATTTACTTTCATCCTGACTCCGGTAAAACATAGCGTCGAGATAGAATAAAACACAGGTTAAACAATAAAAACAAGGTGGCTGGATTTGTTTTCAGTCACCTTGTTTTTATTCCCTCTGTTCTTCATAGCTACTGCCATCTACAATTTTCATAAAACAAGTATCACACAAGTATCTGCCCCAACCATCTCTTCAAAACACATTTTCCACCTTTTTTCCTTCAAATTCTTCATACGCGGACAATGTTTTGAACCTCAAGCCATTACAATGAACCATTCTTATTCCAATCCTTCATAAATTCTTCATAAAGTTATATCCGTTCCCTTCGCATGAACCAACCACGGGAATCCATTCCGACAACCCATCGAATCTTTTTCCTTATTTTACCGTACCCGATTACAAACCTCGGTTGTATTACTCATAAAGAACAATTAAACACTAGTAAAATGAGATCAGACGGCTATTTGAAAACAGCGTGGATCATGACCGTATTATTCAGCATCATCCTTCCGCTTCATTCACAAACACCCCGGCAATTCTCTATAGAATTAAAGGACAAACCACTTCCCGCCGCCCTTAAACTAATCGAAAAGGAAGGCGGAAAGAATATTATCTTCTCCTATAACGAAACAGAAAGCTACCGGGTTACAGCCTCCATCCGGCAAAAAACCGAACTTGAAGCCATCGGCACTGTCCTGAACGGCATTCCTTTCATTTGTAAAGAACGGGAAGAATACTTCGCCATACAGAAAAAGGGAAGAGACATACGCATTACCGAAATACGAGGACAAGTAACCAATGAAAAGAATGAACCGCTGCCCTACTCCAATGTACTCTTATTGACTCCCGGCGACTCCACCTTTGTAAACGGATGTGTCACCCGTGAAGACGGAAGTTTCCTGATGATAGCGGAAGAAGGGATACCTTACTTGATACGGGTTTCTTATATAGGCTATAAGACGGAAGTGCAACCTTGCCACCCTACTCTTACGTTTCACCTGCTTCCCGACACCCAACTGATGCAGGAAGTAACCATCAGCGCCCGACGCCCCATGATAGAAGTGGGTCCCAACGGACTAAAAGCCAACGTGGCAGGAACTTCCCTGGCCCGAATGGGGTCTGCCGCAGAAATGTTGCCCCATCTTCCTTTCGTCACCGGCCATAACGGCGAATACAATGTAATGGGATGCGGTTCTCCTGTAATCTATATAAATAATAAGAAAGTACGTGACATGACAGAACTGGACCGTATCCGGGCCAACGAAATCTTATCCGCAGAAGTCATCACCACTCCCGGAGCAGAATATGCCTCGGACGTAGCAGCCGTCATCCGCCTCCGCACCATCCGCCGGCGCGGACAAGGGTTGAGCGGCCACTTCAATACGACTTATTCACAAGGACATTCCGCCAACGCCAACGAATATATGGCATTAAATTATCGCACCGGCGGTCTGGATCTCTTTGTAAAGGGATATATGGCACAGCAAAACTCGTATGGAAAAACCACAAATATGAACCGCATCAAGGGTTCCGCCATTTGGCAAACCAACAAAAATGATGTGCAGACCCATAAGAGCCAACGTTTTTCCGGTGAGCTGGGATTCAATTATGAACCGGATGAACACCATTCTTTCGGTCTGCGCTATATGCCCGAAACCGGAATAGGGAATGCAGACAGAAATTCATCCGGTAAAACCGTCACCAGACGTAACGATGAAGAAACCGACCGGATAAACTTTACTACAGCAGAACAAATACATACAGGTTGGGATCACGCGGCAAACGCCTACTACGCAGGAGAACTGGGCAAATGGAATATTGACTTCAACGCCGATTACCTGTTCAAACGCTCGCATTCCGACCAGAACGCCATGAATAATGACGATGCAACCGTGCAAGCAGACAGTCGCATGCGCAGCTCCCTCTATGCCGCCAAGCTGGTAGTCAGTGCCCCTTTATGGAACGGACGTTTTTCATTCGGTACGGAAGAAACTTTTACCAACCGCCATGATATCTTTACCCAAAACGGTTTCTCTGCCGATGCCGACGACCACATCAAACAATCCGTATATGCCGCATTTGCTGACTATTCAAGATCCATCCGCCATTGGAAACTGAATATGGGAATACGTTATGAACATCAACAAACAGATTATTATGAAAAAGGGATAAGGATAGATGCACAAAGCCCTACCTATAATGATATTATTCCTGTATTGGCCGCCAGTTGGTCACACAATGGCAAAAGTTTCAGCCTCTCTTACCGGTTACGTAAAAATAACCCCGATTATAGCCTATTGACCAATTCCATCCGCTATCGCAGCAAATATGAGTATTCTCAAGGAAACCCTTTGCTGAAAACCCAAAAGACGCATCGCTTTTCGGCCGGCGCCTCTTGGAATTGGCTCTATTTCTCAGCCTATTTCAGCCGTATTCTCAATATGTATACCAATATAATTATGCCATACAAGGAAGATACACATCCGGGCGTCCTCTTATTTGCCACACAGACCATTCCTACAACCCATAATTACGGCATTAGTTTCAATGCCTCTCCCAAACTGGGGTGTTGGGAACCACAACTCAATGTGAATATGGCTTTTTTGGACATGAATGCGAATAAAATAGGAATCACCGAACACCGGAACCAACCCCGTTTCTATATCAGTCTGGACAACAACTTCAACCTTCCCAAAGGCTGGTTCTTCAATATGGAAGGATATCTCTCCACCGCTTCCCGGCAAGGATTTTTTGTAACGCGCACGGAAGGACAAATCAATGCACGCCTTTCCAAATCCTTTTTAAAAGAGACACTCACCATAACATTCACCGCCAATGATATTCTTAGAACAGGGTATTTCCATTTTGATTTATACGGCATAGATGCCTATATGGAAAATCGGATTTACCGGGATTTCCAACGCTTCGGCCTCCAAGTATCCTATAAATTCAATGCAACCAAGAGCAAATATAAAGGAACCGGAGCCGGACAAAGCGAAAAGAATCGTCTGTAACCCCAGCGGAGAAAAGGAAATTTCCGTACCTTTGTTCACGGAAGACAAGGAAACATGCAGATTTTATTCAGGAGAAGAAACCATAAAGAAGAGCACTTCGAACGACTGTTCGCAGAAATGTACCCACGCCTCGTCCGCTTTGCTACCACCCTGATGAGCAATACGGAAGAAGCCAAAGACATAGTAAGCGAAACCATGGAACAAGCCTGGAAGGAGTTCGACCAACTAAAGGAAAACACCCGTAGCGCCTGGCTCTATGCCACCGTGCGTAACGGATGCCTCAACCGCTTGAAGCATTTGAATGTGGAACAGCAACACATAGACCGCCTCATCGAAGCCACCCGTGCGGAAATGAATCAGGGTTACCGCGCACACGAGGCACTGTTGCAGCAAGCGGAAAACATAGCCCGCAGTTTGCCCGAACCGACTTGCACCATCTTGCGAAGCTGCTATTGGGAGAAAAAAACATATCAACAGGTAGCCGACGAATTGGGAATCAGCCCCGACACCGTGAAAAAACATATATCAAAAGCATTGCGGACTCTGCGCGAAGCGATACTGAAAAAGGAGGATAAACAATGAAAAAGGAGTTTTCAACAAATGACCACATCCATCCGGACAACGGAAAGAATCCCCATAACCAAGACTCCCCCAAAAACGGAACTTGGAATGACCATCAATTGGAACAACTCTTTGGTGAAGCATTGGGGGATATTCCCACCGCAGACGAAACCCGGAAAGCCTGGCAGACATTCATCCGTCGTCACCGTATCAGACACCAATCTATCCGACGGATAACGATACCAGGTATAGCCGCCGCTGTCATCGCCTTGGTACTTGTATTCCAGCCTTTTTTGCAACCTGAGCCGCAGGAAGTGGAAGTCTTCACTTCACTGGAAGTTCCTGAGGAAATTACTTTTCGGGAAGAAGGGAAAAGGATAATTGTAAGCACCCCGCCCGCTACCATTACCTCCGTTCAATTAAGCGACGGAAGCAAGGTATTGCTCAGCGCAAACAGCCGTCTGGAGTATCAAAAGGAGTTTACAGATACCATTCGCAGTGTCAAACTAAGCGGAGAGGCCCGTTTTGAAGTAGCCAAAGACGCTTCCCGCCCCTTTATAGTATGCACCGAGCAACTACAAACACGAGTACTAGGAACGGTGTTCGATGTGAAAGCCTATCCCCGTTACTCGCCGGATGTCATCCTCTATCAAGGACGAGTGAATGTAAGTCATACCAAGCGCAATCAAAGTAAGGAAATGCACCCGGGGGAACAAATATCCTTGGATAAACAAGGAAAACTCCAATTGAAAAGAGTTGATACGGAGAAGAGAAAAGGATGGGCGGAGAATGAATTTTCTTTTGACAATACCGACTTGAGGCAAGTCATGCAAGATATAGGTTCATGGTATAACATCAGCATCGTATTCCGTTCACGTCCGTTACTGGACGAACGCATCTATTTCCATATCAACCGCCAACTTCCGGTGAATACCGTACTGGACGCCCTGAATGATTTGAAAATCGCACAGTTCACCATGAAAGAAGGAAAAATAATAGTGGAAACACCACAAGACAAGAAACGATAACATCAATGGGAGTTCAATAAACAAGCCTGTATTTTCACCTGGAGATTAACATATCAGCGTTCTTTTCATCTTCAGGTGAGAACCATTCAGTTTATCCCCCCTGTGCTAAAGAACTGACAGCACTATCTCTCTTTCCAGTTCCCTCGTGTGAAATCGGGAATCTCCACCGGTACACTGCCCTGCCGCACGGAACGCTCGCTCAGTTCCGTAATGCAGGACCATTCGGCGGCGTCATACACATCCTGATCCAACGGCAAACCGTTCCTCAAACAATGAATAAGCCGGTAGTCCATGATATAATTCATCTCATTCGGCATATTCTTCCGCCGCGCCTCCTCGCCGATAACTGCCGTAAAAGGATGTTTATACTGCTCCATCATCCGCTCAAACTGCTCACCGGACAAAGGTTCCTTGCCATATTCATCGAGCAGAAGACAGGGAACAGGATATTTCTGCATGAATCCCTTCGTGCCGCACACCGTCTGATGGCGGCTGTACGGGCGAGGAGTGGTCACATCATATTGCAACAAGATAGTTCTTCCTTTTGCGGTATGAATCAGCGTGGTATTCACATCCCCCATCTCATAACTCTGCGCCGCTTCTTCGGAGGATGCGCCAAACACCTGTCCGGCATAAGCAGACAGACCGGCCTGACGCGAGGACATGGAAACCAGATACTCCATACGGTCTCCCCGATGAATATTCATCCATTGGCAGACAGGACCCAAGCCGTGAGTAGGATAAGGATTCCCCGTATGCTGCTGGCTGTAAAGCTTTATCCAGTGATTGTGATACCCACCCGCTTTTTCGTCTGCAAAATAATGCTTGCGCAAGTCATGGATGTATGCCCCCTCGGCATGAGTGATTTCGCCCAACACCCCCTGCTGCACCATGTTCAATGTAGTCAGGGCAAATGCATCGTAACAACAGTTCTCCAGCATCATGCAGTGACGGCGGGTTTCTTCGGCTGTATCCACCAAACGCCAGCAATCGGCCACACTCATGGCGGCAGGAACCTCCAACGCCACGTGACGGCCCTGCTGCAAGGCATAAACGGCAATATCAGTATGAGTCAGCCAGTCCGTACAAATATAAATGAGGTCTATCTCCTTGCATTCGCACATCTTGCGCCACATCCCTTCTTCCGAATAGTTCTCGGCTTCGGGACGGCCGAACTCCCGTAAGATATGCTCTGCACGCTCTATATTCTCTTTCCGCAAATCACAAAGTGCTTTCACCTCAATGCCTTCCAGGTGCATATATCTCTCAAGTGCAAGAATGCCCCTGTTTCCTAATCCGACAAAACCGATCCGAACTACGGGGATGGCAGGGCAGGTTAAATTAAGTACGTTGGGTCGTTTCATGGACTGCTTTATTTTTCCGGCAAAGATAAAGAGAAAAATCGAGAGGCGGAGGACTGCCTGTGAATAATTTGCCGGTATACCGGTCTGATATCTTTCCGTATCGGAACCTAACCTCTTTCAACAGCAAACATAAGCCTTTTTCTCCATACAACTAAGGTCTTTATTCCTATTATCTTCTATAGTCTTCCGGTGCAGACCGTACAGTCCATTACGGCAGACTCTACAGTCCATTGCAATGGACTGTAGAAGGTTTCAGTATAAAAGCCCTTAATCATCCGGAAGAAAACGCTTAGCCAAAGAGAAGACAGCACTTAAAAGCCGCTTTATAACCAGACAGTCCCCTTTCCCGGAAAAAGACAAAGAGGATGTGTCCGGACCGAAGTGACAGCCACAGGACACATCCTCTGTTTTCGAATGAGAACAGTACAAACGGTGCTTAAATAATAGAAGTACGTTTGGTAAATTCTATAATTTCGGGAATATAACCGAATGCCAGACCGGTCACCGTGTCGGCACAACCATAATAAACGGCCACCCGTCCCGTTGCCGGATCATGCAAAGCCGCACAAGGGAAGCATACATTGGGCACATCACCCATGCATTCGTAAGGTTCACGCGGAGAGATAAGATAAGGTCCCGAACGGAATTTCACCTTCCAGGGCTCGTCCAAGTCAAGCAATGCCGATCCAAAGGCATAGACATAACCGTTGCAGGAGCGAAGCACACCGTGATAGAACAGCAACCAGCCCTCACTGGTTTCGATGGGAATGGGGCCGGCGCCAATCTTCAGGCACTGCCATGCACTTACTTCAAAAGGCGCGGGTGACATGACGTGACGATGGTGTCCCCAAAACTCCAAGTCGGGCGACTCGCTATAATAAATATCTCCGAAAGGAGTATGCCCGTTATCACTGGGACGGCTCAACATGGCAAACTTACCATTGATCTTGCGGGGAAACAGCACGCCATTACGGTTGAAAGGCAGGAAAGCATTCTCCACTTGATGGAATGTCTTGAAATCCGTAGTCCATGCCACGCCGATGGTGGGCTGGCCCTTATATCCGTTACACCAGGTCACATAGTAACGGTCGTCGATAAAGCAGACACGCGGGTCATAACCGTACACCCATTCACCAATCTCAGGAATATCACACTGGAACTGCAACTTCTCCGGATTGATGTCCCAATGAACGGCGTCCTTGCTGAATCCCACATGAAGCGCCATCCGGCGGTTTGTATCATCACAACGGAACACTCCGGCATACCCTTCGCCGAAAGGTACTACCGCACTATTGAATATACTATTGGATGTAGGCAGCAAATCACGGGGAATGATGGGATTCGCGCTACATCTCCACATTACATTTTTACAACCTTCGGGACGTTCCTCCCACGGCATACCGGGCAACGGATTGCCCGCAATCTTCAATTCACTCATATTCTCTTTTTTGTTAGGTTAATAGTTTTTCTCTATTTCTTGTCTTCGTGCGTGAAGGGTACAAACCAAGTCATCAGGAATGCCGGAATGGCAGCCACCAGCACAAAGATGAAAAACAGTTTATAGCCCAGCCAGTCGCTGACATATCCGGACATCATACCGGGCAACATGACACCCAGGTTCATGATACCCGATGCAAAAGCATAATGCGCCATCTGATGAGGGCCGGCAGCCACCTGTTGCATCATGAACAAGGTAAGTCCCACAAAGCCGAAGCCATATCCGAAATACTCCAGCACAATGGCTCCGCCGATAAGAGGCGCACTCTGCGGTTGGAAAATGGCAAGCAGCGTGTAAGCCATAAAAGGCAGATTGAATACACAACACAAGGAGAACAAAGTCTTTTTCAATCCACGTGCGGAAATATAATATCCGCCCAGCAATGAACCGAGTACGAAAGCTGCCGCTCCGAAGGTTCCGTAATAAATGCCAATCTCCTGTTCTGTCAATCCCAAACCGCCCACATCACGACCGGCTTTCAGGAACAAAGGTACAATTTTCATCACAAACCCTTCGGCAAAACGATATAAAATAATAAAGCAGATGTAATAAACGATATGCTTTTTAGTAAAGAAGTTCCGGATGACATTCCATAACTCGGCCATACTCTGCGAAAAAGAGGTGACCGAATGGGCATGCTTGCCCGAAGGCAGCATACGGGTATGATAAAGTCCCAAAGCGAACATCACTCCTCCGAGGACAATCATAATGACCGTCCAGGAATAGAGTACCGCATCTTCGGCAGGACCTTCGTATTCATCTTTCAAGAAACCGGCCAGATAAACCAGCAGACCTGTACCGATAATCTTGGCTACGTTATAAAAAGCACCTTGCCAACCTATATACTTAGCCTGTTCCTGTGCATTCAACTCGTCCATATATACCCCGTCACAGGCCACATCGTGCGTTGCCCCGCTAAAGGCGACAATGGCGAACAAGGCGATAGTGATTGCAAAAAAGGACGGAAGATGAAGCGACAAGGCAATCAACCCGAAAGTGACTCCCGACACCATCTGGGTGAGGACGACAAAGAATTTCTTGGTACGGTACATTTCGAGTAGCGGGCTCCAAAGGGGTTTCAATGTCCAGGGAAGCATGATAAGGGAGGTCCAGAAGGCTATTTTCGCATCACTGACTCCCAGACCTTTGTACATCAGTACAGCTACCATATTGAGGACAACAAAAGGGAGCCCCATACCAAAATAAGCGGTGGGAACCCAAAAAATAGGACTACGGCGTCTGGCCGGAGTTGGGGTTTCGGTTGTTTTCATTTATATCTAAGTATTAAGGTTGTTGAATTCGGCTATAACCGAAGATAACTTCATCCCCTTTCAGAAGGAGATGAAGTTACCTTTCGGAATCTATAAACGCAATAGGACGAAGCATTTGGTAAATCAGTCAGTTATAGGAATAAAGCTCACCGCTTGTCCACCACCTTTTGCCATGACTACAGACAAGGTATCGGCTGCTGTCACCTCTTTGTCCTTAATCTGATACGAAGTAGGATTCGTTTTCCAGTCGGCATCTTCTCCATCAGCATAAATCACGGCATGGTATTTTTTATCTTTCTCCAGGAAATCCAATGGAATGGTGAGTGTACGCGACTCTTCATT
>OLRY01002007.1_pt1 | contig 15857 bp, 16 predicted proteins | sample 1672541 | NCBI WGS metagenome assembly OLRY01 (sample SAMEA3136697, study PRJEB25190) | human gut metagenome | biome: human gut; feature: human-associated habitat; material: faeces | place: Austria | collected 2013 | reverse complement strand
GGGCCAATTCCGCGTTTTGCAGCGCCCGGTGCAAGAATCAGTATAATGTCTATAAGAGCCGGGGGAAGAAAACCAGCGAAGAAGATTGAGGTGAAACGATATGGCAGACGCCAAGAAGGATAAACTGCAAATCCGCAACAGCACAGTGGATTTCCTTGTGTTCACGAAAGATGCTCATGAGGATGGCATTGAGGTACGGGTACAGGATCACGATGTTTGGCTGACCCAAAAGGCCATTGCACAGCTTTTTGATGTAGACCGGAGCGTTGTGACAAAGCATCTGAAAAATGTATATGAAAGCGGTGAATTGTCCGAAGATGCAACTTGTGCAAATTTTGCACAAGTTGCGGATAACGGAAAAACCTATCACTATAAGTTCTACTCTTTGCCCGCCATCATAGCCGTAGGCTATCGGATCAATTCCGGCAGAGCCACGCAGTTCCGTCAGTGGGCAACCAAGGTGCTGGACACCTTCACCAAGCAGGGGTATGTGCTGGATAAGAGCAGGCTCATCAATGGGCAGATTTTTGATGAGGACTACTTCGATCACCTGATTTCCGAGATTCAGGAGATTCGGGCCAGCGAACGGCGCTTTTACCAGAAAATCACGGATATTTACGCCACCGCGGTGGACTACTCTCTCGATAGCCAGACCACAAAGGATTTCTTTGCCACAGTTCAGAATAAGATGCACTATGCCGTCCATGGCGGCACAGCGGCAGAGGTCATTATGGCACGAGCCGATCACACCAAGGAACACATGGGGCTGACCTCATGGAAGAATGCTCCTGACGGCAAGATTGTCAAGGCAGATGTGTCCGTTGCAAAAAATTACTTATCCATGGATGAAATGCAGGAGCTGAACGAAATCGTCACCATGTATCTGGACTACGCCACCCGGCAGGCCAGACGGCATATCCCTATGACCATGGCAGATTGGGCTTCCAAGCTGGACGCTTTTCTGCAATTCAACGATGCAGAGATTCTGCAAAATAAGGGAAAAGTCACCGCTGCCATTGCAAAAGCCTTTGCCGAAAGCGAGTTTGAGCAGTACCGTGTCATTCAGGATCAGCTGTATCAGAGTGACTTTGACCGTCTGGTAGCCAGCACGGAACAAAAGAACTAAAGTGTAAAAATGCCCGTTATCGGCCATGCAACCGATAACGGGCATTTGTCATTCATATACAAGCTCGGTCAAAACGATTTCCTCCGCGCGGCTGCGGATGCTGTTCATGCGGCGTACCCATTCCATTTGATCGGCAGCTTTGAGTGCTTCGGTCACGCCTTCTTGCTTCACCATTGCAGAAACGATGATTTCCATACGCTCGTTGCAGGCTTGGTCGATCTCGGCAAGGTGCCGATGCAGCGTTCCGCTTGTGAGCAGGTTTGCGTAGAGAACAGGACGATGTTCTTTCAGATATCTGCGGCGCATACGCCCATACTTGCCAATCTGGTATTCCGGTTCCTCTGGCAGCGCAAGGTTTGGAATGAGGTAATCCCCCTCCTGACGGTAAGTGCCGCCCATTTCTTCAAAGATGGATTTCATAAAAATCAGCTCCTTTTTGTGTTGATTTCCAGCGGTTATAAGGATTATTCTGCTCCTTTCCTACAACTGCTGTTCCATTCACCACAAATGAGCCGCAGTCATATGTATTAGGTGGGAGAAACCACCCTCTACATAGTAACTCTTGATTTTCAATGGACAAAGACTCTCCGGCTCGTTCATCCTCCTGCGAAAGACGGCAGTAGAGTGCTGTGATTTTGTTTGTTGCTCCGTTCATTTCTGAATCCTCCTTTGGTGGAGCAACTGTCAGTACAGGATTGGTTGCTTCTATTGTACCAAGAGACTCTGTATTTGTCATTCGGAATCCTCCATCTTTTCTGCAAACTTTTTGCTGGTAATACGCTCTAACTTGCGGACAAAGCTCTCTGTTCCCTCATAGCTGCCCGTGACGGTGTAAACCGTACCGTGAATGACCTCGGTGACGGTCAATTCGGGAACCCAGAAAGCGGACAGGTTTTTCGCGCAGAGATGCCCGTCCTCGTTAAAGCAGCAGTTGCGCCGGGGATGATCGGACGGTAAGGGCTGCGGTTTGAGATACGGGTCTGGATTGGAGAAGCAATATTCCGCTGGCTCGTCGTGATCTGCCTTTTCCCATTCCTCGATTTCTGCCAGCAGATCTGGGTCGATCTCGTGTTCAAATGGTTTGTTCTCGTTCATAAGTACCTCCTGATTTTCTATTCAAATTAGTGTTCGATTTCCTGCTTTTTCTGCCGCACAGCGGCGTTCTGGCGCTCCTGTTCATGCTGCACCTCGTAGATGTTGTAATGGATTGCCCAGAGCTTTTTCGCGTCGGCATGGAGCGGCGAAAGCTCCGTCTGAATGTCCTTATATTCCTGCTCCAACTGCTCCCGTTCCCTGCGCCATGCGGTGATGGGCAGCTTGCCGTCCTTAAAATACGGTTTCAGCTTGCGTCCTGCCATGTAGAACGTCCGCAGCTCGTTATCGTGCTCGGATTTGTATTTCTGCCTGGATTTCTCAAATCGGATGGATTTCAGTTTGTCCGCAGCGGGCTTACCAGACTTGTAGTAGTCCACCATCCGCAGCAGTTCGTCCACTTCTTTGATACGGGCTTGCTTTGACGATGCCGACTTTTTCAGCGCGTCGATTTTGTCCTGCATGGCGTGAAGCGTATTTTCCAGATCGTCCACGGTGTAAAGGTTTTTGGATTGTAAAAAGCTGAACGCCTCGGCGTAACGCTGCAAATTGGCGTTCTTCGCCTTATTGCTGTACGCGCCCTTGTTGCGGATGCTACAATGCAGCGCCAGCAGATCATTCAGCATGGGCGGCTGGGGCTTGGCAAGCTCGGCTTTCTCTACGGCGTTCCAGAGCGTTTCACGGTCTGCGTACTCTGGCGGAGCATGGGGCGGCAGTAGAATCTCCGAACAGATCACGCCGCCCTTGTGGGTGTAGTCGCTGTCCTCACCGTAGTACTCGCTGTGCAGCTTTTCCCCGGCACGGTAGGCGGCAGCAGCCATGGCAGATTGCCCCGCGCTGCGCTTGATCTGCGTCACATGAAAATGAAAGAGACCTGTTCGGCAAAAGCGTAAAACGCGGTTTCGCTCAAATCCTTTGTCTGAGGTGCGACACTCTCAATCGCCGCGCCGCGAGTGATAAGCCGGTGCGCCCGCTTGCGGCGATCACCCTTTTCATAGTAGGTGGCACGGTTTTCAAGCCGCTGGATTTTGTGCTGCTCCTGTGCAAGCTGCCGCTCCACCTTTTCTTTCTCGGCTTGCAACTTTTCGATTTCTTTTTCGTGCATGATTTTGACCTCCTGACTGATAAATGGATAGAAAAAGACCGCCTACGTTTTCAGTAGACGGTCTTGATAACGATATGGATTTTCAGGCTTTGCGGCGGAAATGGTCTGCACCAGCAGATTATTTCCGCTGCAAAGTGCGCTGGGATAGACGCGCAAGCGTCGCAAGGTGCGCAGCTCCTTGTACGGAACGAAGTGACGCAAAACAGCCCGAACATTTGGCTGTCCGGGCTGTCTGCCTGGCAGAGCGCACATACTCCCGTCAGGGGAGTATAGAAGTGCGCCCTTTGTTCCAAAGGGATTCTTTTGTGTCCTACGCTTTTCGCAAGAAACCTTGCTGGAATGCACCGGGGAATTGGAACTTCTTTTCTTCGCTGCCAAAGGAAATCACAATCATACCTTTCTGGATGCTGACCACGGTTCCGGTTCCAAACGCCTTATGTACTACGTTGACACCGGGGGCAATGTTAGAAACATCCACAGGCACAGGCTCCGGCTTCTTCGGAGCGACTGGCGCAGGAGGCACATAGGCAGGACGATAGGTAGGCGCTATATGGATAGTCCTGCTTGGTATAATCGGCTTCTTGGATTCTTGGCGAGAAGCAGCCTTTTTCTTTGGCGCTTCCTGAATTTCTTCGTCCTCATCATCCGGCACTGTGAAATATGGCTTGTCCGGCAAATCATCCTCGCGGGGAGCAGCTGCAACCTCAGAGGTCAAAAGTTGCCCCGCCATCATGTCATAGTCCTCACGCGATACCACGGTACTGTAAAGACCGACACCCTCCCCGGCGTGGCGATCAATACCGGTATAGGAAAGGCTTGCGTCCTCATAGCGTTTGAACTTATAAACGGCATCGTTCATCAACGCCTCATTGAACACATTCAGAGATACCAGCAGTTCAAAGTCTTTCACGTCAAGACCAGTCACTTTCTTAAAAAGCTCCGGTTCTAGCTGTGTAATAACATCTTTCAGACTGTATTCCCGGTAGTCCGTCAGGTACATAAACACCGGAACGCGGGTTGCAAATTTGATGAGCTTTTCCTGAATCAGCTTGCGTTTGGACTTGTATTCTTTCTCGGCGTCCGAAAGCTCTTTTTTCTCCTTTTGAGAAAGTTCCTTGCCCTCTTTCTTTGCCTTTTTGACGGATTCGGATTTGTTGATAATGGTCTGAATATCTGTGTTCAGACTGCGGAAGCCTTCAATGCGCATCAGTGCGTCCATAGCATCCTGATTGGCAAGCAGACGTGCCAGCGTCTCGTTATCCACGTTTACCAGCAGCGCAGACTCCCAACGCTTCGCCAGCAGCGTAGCAGAGGTGCCAGCCATAGCAATGTCCAGAATTTCGGCGGCATTTACCTGTCGCATTGCGCTTCCATCATAGGCAAGCACTGGCAGGAAATTGATGAACTCACCGACTTTCTTTTCAGGGTTGCTCTCAGCCACGTTCAACCGGCAGCTATAATCGGAAATCTGCTTCAATGCGCGATCCAGCGCGAAGTCAAAGACATAGCACTCTTTCTTGATAATTTCTTTTTTGCCACTGTCATTTGTGACCTCCCACGGACTTTGTACGCGGAAAGCTGCCTGAAAGTAAGTTTCCGGGCTGGACAGATTGCGGAGCATGAAAATGCCCGTCCACGGCTTGATGGTAACGCCAGTGGTCAGCTTACCGCAGGAGAGTGTGATCGTCTTGGCAGCCAACGGATCGCCCATCGACTTCCGTACCGGCTCCAACGCTTTCACGCCGATGCCTGCCTCTGTACCGGCGCAGACATTCACCTGATAACCGTGATAAAATGCGTTCTGCTTCTGCGCCAGCAGATTCGACATTGCGTAGCAGGAAGCCACATTGGGCAGGAACCACAGCGTATGACTCAGCACGTTCAGAAGGCGTGTATCCGAAAACGGCATGGGCGGCTTTTGCGCGCCCAGCCTCAATTCATCGACAGTCGTTTCCAGATAGGAGCCGCGAATCAGATCAAGCCATTTCTGCACGTATTCCTCATAGACGAAATGTGCATCTTTGCCCTTGCCCTCGGCGGAGAAGAAAATATTCAAGTCAAATTCGTCAAACTCGCCCTGTTTGGCAATCTGCTGGATGCTGTCCGGGATTTTATAGGTCAGCATGACCATCCGTGGCAGAGCTGCGTATGGATTATCCTCACCCACCCAGTTTTCTTTGGCACGTTGTTCGTCGGAATATGTCCAGTTGTAAATCTGTTCTTCGATGAACTCACCGGAGTTCAGAGCGCGGAACGGTGTGCCGGACAGATAGAGGTAATAGGTCGTTGTAATGGGCAGCCACGTCTCATCGTAGGCATTGCCGCGATCATATTTACTCAGATCCTCGTCGTAGCTGTCCTCGTCCTGTTCAAACAGCTTTTTTGCGCTGTCCTTCCATGCGCCGAAGTGGTACTCATCGAAAATCACCAAATCCCAGTTGGTAGTATGCACCCACTCGTTATTGGCTTTGATGCCGCCAGTCGCTTTATTCACACCGAGAAAATCCTGAAATGAGCCGAAGCAGACAATGGGCTTGTTCTTATCCGCACGCTGATACTGCAAATCCAGCGTGTCTTGCAGATTATTTGCATCGCGGGAGATAAACTGCCAGCCCTCAAAATCCACATGGCTGATCAAATCCTCGCGCCATGCAGTCTGTACGGCGGGCTTGAAAGTCAGGATCAGGACACGGGTGAACCCCATTTTCTTTGCCAGCTCATAGGAAGCAAAGGTTTTGCCGAAGCGCATCTTAGCGTTCCACAGGAATTTCGGTGTCCGCGTGGAGCCTTCTTCATAGGCAGAGCGGTAATAGGCGATTGTTCGCTTGACCGCGTCCTCCTGTTCCGGGCGCATACGAAAAGTTTGTGTTCGGTTTTCATCGTTAGTGGTATGATTGCGGACTGCGATGATTGCCGCACGCACATCGTCCACCGTGCATTTGAACCATTCACCGCCCATGCCGGTGATTTGCTTGCGACGGAGCATCTTGTGGACGTCCTTATCGGTGAACGAACCGCCATCCGGGTACATGGCGGACTCCCGCAGGACGATGCGATATGGTACGCTTCCGTCCGGTCGCTTGGTGGGATACTGCTGCGCCACACGTTTGTCCACATCTACCGTGGTATAACCGACTTTCAGAAGTCCTTTGTACTGCGGATTGGTGTCCTCATAGGCATAGATCATGGGGCGAGATGCTGGGCGCTGGGGGAAGAATGTCATTTCAGGCATCAGTTATCACCACCTTTAATCCATAGTCGGTATCGAGTTTTCAATTACTTGGATTTCCTGTTGCGAAAGACCATATTTTTTATACAGTAACGGATCTGTCCACATTTTTGAAAAATCCTGTAGTGGAACGAACTCGTAAGCTTTAGGTGGCATATCCTGCGTTGATGTTTTTGTAGAGACAAGAAAACGAAAAAATTTTGTCTTGATATAACAAATCACATTATTTGCCTGTTCTTCGGTCAAGGAACCTTCTGATGGAAGCACTACGACATAAGTATTAGAACTGCATGAGTTCGGCTCGCTCAACTTAGGCTTTCCAACAATCGATCCTCCTGGGTTTCCCGAACGCGGAATTATAACTTTGTAATGGTGTACTGCATCTGCATTTTTAGGCACGGCATTCTGTGCAACATAGCAAGCGCCGCCGTGAATATAGACCTTTACATCATCCTTGTGTAAAGGCTTTCGTGACATAAATACGTAATCCTTTCCATCAGCAGTCTGTATGCGTCCATATTCATCTTTTTGAGTCCATTCAACCTTGGTATGAAATCCGTAGAACCTGCCTGCATTTAACCAGTCGGAAAAACTCTTTTCTTTACAGGCACGCACTTTATGCAGTATTGAAATCTGAGTGTCGTTGCGAATAAAGGTTTCCATTCCGTTTTCCAACAAAGGTCTATCAGTTATTTCAACGGCTTGTCCATTATGAGAATGTACTTGACAGAGTCCGCGGCACTCACGATCCCACAGGAAGTAGCATACACCACCCTTAATCTCCACACCAGGAAAGCAGTCAGAAGCATTGGGAAAATCGTGAATCACTCTAATCCTATCGTCGTGTAACATCGTATTTCTGAATGAGTCCAATCCACGCCCACCCATAAACCATCTTGCTGGAATAATCATTGTTAAGTAACGTGGATTTAGCTTTTTGGCTTGCTCGACAAAAAGCTGATATATGGGCGTTGCACTGGCGCTATTCCCGCCATCAGACAACTGATAGGGCGGATTCCCGATAATCACATCAAACTTCATCTTGAAAATATCCTCCGGCTTGGTGGTGTGGATCAGTTCGTATGCGTGGGACTCTAAATTTTCTTCACGCTTTTCTGCGCCGTACTCTTTCTCGGACGCGCCGCAGAATACGCATTTCCCGTCCTTCCAGCGGTGCCGGATATTCTTATAACGGACGTTGCCCTGTACGTTGTCAAAGTGCGAAACAGAATAGATGCTGTTGGGGTACTTGGAGCAGTAAACGCTTCGGCGTGCCAGCAGACTGGTCAGCTCTGTAATGGCGATACCGAAAAGCTGTTTGTGGAAAATATGGTCAATCCGCTCCTGTAAATCAGGGATCCCCGGCTCCAGTCCCACCAGCAGCCGCTTAGCAATCTCCCGAAGGAACACACCGGATTTGCAGGCGGGATCAAGAAACGTGGTATCCGGATCGCAGAAAAGCTCTTTGGGCAAAAGATCGAGCATTGCGTTTGCCACTTCCGGTGGCGTAAACACCTCATCATTGGAGAGGTTGGCAATGCAGGACAGCACGTCCGGATTGTATGCCGAAATATATAAATCGTTACTCATGCTGTGCCAACCTCCTGTAATCTGTCAGCGGATACTCCCGCACCGGGGCAGGGATAAACGCCTGTACTTCCTCGTCGTACTCCCAGCCGATCTGGAAAATATTCATCTGTTCCTCATGTCCGCTGAGAAGCTCGTCCAGCGCGTAGTCGCGGCGTTTGATTTGGTTGCCCGTGACCAGATTCCACTCGGCAAAAATGATGGGTTTGCCGTCTGCCTGCTGCATGGTGAGCGCATCACCGCAGAGAATGTTCTTGTGCAGGATGAATTTGACCGTCTCCCGGCATTGGTCATTGGCTTGCGCTTTGGCGTTTGTTGTGTATTCCTTATTCCAGATTTCAAAGAGCTTTTGGCGGCAAATCTCAGTGTTGTCCTCTAAAATATCCACGCCGTAGATGCTGGTGATGGCAAGCACGGCGTAGCGTTCATAGTCAAACGGGCTTTTGCCGTACTTGTTCTTGACTACCGCCAGCTTGCGGCGCAGGATTTCCGTGAGGAATGCACCTTCTCCACAAGCCGGTTCCAGAAAGCGGGAGTCTATGCGCTCCGTTTCCTGCTTTACAAGGTCACACATCGCCTTTACTTCCCGCTCATTGGTGAAAACCTCGCCGTGGTCAGCTACCCGCTGTTTGGATTTGACCTGTTTTTCCGGCACCTCATCGCCCCCTGTTCAGCAGGAGGCACAGCCGCTTGGCGAAAAGGTGTACCTTCCTGCCAAGCAATTTTTGCAGTCGGAGCGTTTGCTGAAAAGCGATGTTTTTCGCAATTCTTCGGTGGCAATCCCTTCAAAATCGTGGTATAATCAATCTGTATATAATAATTGTGTTTTTACAGGAAGGTACACATTTCTGTAAAAACACATCTGTTACGATAATTTGGCTTTTTCGTAAATCTCCGCCCGGTAGCGAAACGTGGACAGTGGCATCCCACACGCTTTCGCTGCCGCTGTCCCCGTGATTTCACCGCTTTTCCAACGTTGGTAGACCGCGTGAAAGTTCTCTGGCAGCGGTTTGGGAACCCGCCCGAAGCGGATTCCCTTTGCTTTCGCCGCAGCAATGCCCTCTGCCTGACGCTGGCGGATATTGGTGCGCTCGTTCTCGGCAACAAACGAAAGCACCTGAAGTACAATGTCGCTGAGGAAGGTTCCCATCAAATCCTTGCCGCGCCGGGTATCCAGCAGCGGCATATCCAGCACCACAATGTCGATGCCCTTATCTTTTGTGAGCATCCGCCATTGCTCCAAAATTTCCGCGTAGTTGCGTCCCAGACGGTCGATGCTCTTGATATAGAGCAGATCGTCTTTTTTCATCTTCCGCAGCAGCTTCTTATATTGCGGGCGGTTGAAATCCTTGCCAGACTGCTTGTCCATGTAAACATTCTTTTCACTAACCCCAACTTCCCGCAGGGCAAGCACCTGACGATTCTCATTTTGTTCTTTGGTAGAAACGCGGATGTATCCGTAAGGCGTAGATTTGATATTACTTCACATCCTTCCGCTTCTGCCACACAATGTCATATCCCAGCGCGTCCGCCAACTCTACCGCCTCGCCATAGCGGAGCGAGCCGCGCTTGAGCTTGCCGGAGAGATTGGGAACGCTGCGGCTCCAACCGTATTCATCGGAGAGGTAGTCCACCACCTCGGTCATGGTCATGCCGGTGCGGACAATATAGGACTTGATCTCATTGCTATAGGTTTCAGATTTTCTCATATTCAAATGTTCCTCCTGTTTTTCCGGTGCGCTCTATGGTAAAATGGGTTTGTCAAATCGTGACACCCGTTCGCCATAGGGCGCTGATTTTTGATGTACGGCTTTTCACTGGAAATACCGCCGATGATGCGTTGGTCACAGGCGGTACCTTCCGCTTTTGCCGTTTGATGTGTCTTTGCGTGAAACGGCGAAATATCATGTTGAACGACAAGCGTCATTCACTGCTGAATAGCGCTCTATTCCGTGCAGATAACCGCACAGAGCAGAAAACTATTTCGCCGTTTTCACTTGCTTTGATTTTGACTTTCGATTTTGCCGCTCTTTCCGAACGTCGTTCCTGCCCGGAGGATCGCTCCCGGCGTTTCGTCCCCGTTGGTACGCTCGCGCTTTCGCGGTCATGGCGGCTACTTCGCTGGGGGACATATCCCGTTCGGACGGTCATGCAATTTTCAAGGTTCAGGTGCGATTGCAAGACCATTTTAGCGAAAAATATAGCCCTCTCCCGTATATCCAAGAGGTCGGAAAATGCTCCGAAAAGCGCAGATTTCCACGCTTATGGACAAGACCGGGAAGGGCAGAAATTTGAAGGGAGGACGCCGCTATGCAGCCAAAACTCACCATTCAGGAACGACTCAAAGACCTGCGCGTGGAGCGCAGTCTGACGCTGGAACAACTATCTGCGGAAACAGGTATTTCAAAGTCCGCGCTGGGAAAATACGAAGCCGACGATTTTAAGGACATTAGCCCGTTCAGCATGGTGGAGCTGGCAAAGTTCTACGGCGTGTCCACCGATTACCTGCTGGGGCTGACAGAACAAAAAAATCACCCAAACACAGAGCTGGACGCTCTGCATTTGGGTGATGATGCAATCGAAGTATTGAGAACGGGCAAGTTCAATCACCGACTGCTGTCGGAGCTGATCTGCCACAAGGATTTCCAGCGGTTTATGCTGGACGCCGAAATTTACGTTGACCGGATCGCGGATATGCGGGTCAACGACATGAACGCCGTGCTGGAAGCAGTCCGGCAGATGGCATTGATGAAAAACGGCGGCGAGGAAAATGATCTGCATCTGCGGACGTTAGAAGTAGCGCAAATTCGGGAGGACGAGTATTTCGGAAGCCTGATTGCAGATGACCTGAAAGGCATTCTCCGTGATATTCGGAATGAGCATCGCCCTGACACCATGACTGCGGATGAAAGTTCCCTCGTAGCAACCGTACAGGGTCAGTTGCAGGATGCGATGAATTTTGAGGGCAGTTCCGAGGAAAAGCAAGTCCGTGCGCTCATGGCAACAATCGGACTTGATTATGACACACTTACGAAGGAAGAGTTTGTCTCAATCATCAGCGGACTTAAAAAGTCCAAGTACCTGAAAAGTCCCATCAACCAGCGTGGAAAGGCAAGACCGCAGATACCGCACGGAAAGCGCAGCAAAAAACGCAGATAGAGAAAGGAGTACACGATGGACGAAATTGAAAACATTATGCGCCAATTCAGGCACGGTGCTATGGACAGTGAATGGAAACAGTTTATTAAATCTATAAAGATCTCCAACATTCACGGTTGGACCGGGCAAGAATTAATTCTTAATTTTCCTGTTGTTGCTATTGTTGGCGAGAATGGCATAGGTAAAAGCACATTTCTAAAAGCCGCGGTATGTGCATATAAAAACAAAAATGGGCAAACATTTTACCCTTCGAAAATGTTTGTAAGCACTCGCTGGGACGAAACCGGACTAGAAAATGCAACCATCGAGTATAAGGTCCGGAGAGGTGACCAAGAAGTTAATCTTCGTTGGAAAAAAACAAACGACTGGGGATTTACACCGAAACAAGGAAAACCTGAACGCAATGTATTTTTCTTGGTTATTTCTCGAACACTTCCACTGGATGCAACTGCTGGATATGCAAAAGTGGCTAAACTGGCCAACGAAGAAGTGGGAGCGGTGACAGAACTAACACCAGAAAGCCTTAACAAACTCTCGTATGTTTTAGGTCAACCGTATGACAGAGCTCGATTTGTCGGAACGGATGTAAATGTCGATCGGAAAATTGGACTTCTTACAAAAGCATACGGAGAAATATCACAGTTCCACCAAGGGGCTGGCGAAGATTCCATCCTTGATATGTTCAAGCTTTTACAAGATATACCCAATCAATCATTATTAGTAATTGATGAGGTGGAAAATTCCCTTCATCCGCAAGCACAACGGCGGTTTATTCGGTATTTATTAGAGCTTTCTCGGGTAAAAAAGCTCCAAATCATTTTATCTACGCACAGCCCTTTTGTTTTAGAAGAGTTACCACCGGTCGCGCGGATAATGCTTATGCAACTCGCTGATCGAAAAGAAATTGTCTATGAAGTGTCAACAAATTTTGCATTAGCAAGCATGGACGATGAAGCCCACCCCGATTTATACGTCTTCCTAGAGGATGATGAAGCAGTTTCTCTATTTTGGGAAATATTAAAGCAGGACGGGGATCATTATGAAGAATATAGTAAAAAATATCTGCTCGTTCTGTTGGCAGCTGTACAGTTGTAAAGGCACTCAATGAATTGAGCAAAAACGGAAAACTTCCATATCCGAGTCTTTGTGTGGTTGATGGTGACAAAGCTGGGGAAATTCCGGAGTGCCTAACGCTCCCGGGGGCACAAGCGCCAGAGAAACAAATTATTCTTGACCTAAAAGGGAAAGAATGGAACGGTTTGGATGAAAGATTCGGTATTGGGGCTGGTTCACTTTTTAAGTATTTGGACGATGCAATCCTTCTTCCGGATCATCATGACTGGACAGAATATATCGGAAATCGTGTGAAGAAGAGCAAAGATGCCGTTTGGTCAATATCGATTGAAGAATGGTGCAAGCAATGCGCTGATCAGGCGAGTATATCGAGCTTTCTTGAAACAGTCCGTTCAAAATTGGGAGACGAATAATTTCTGCATTGGAATAACGGCAAACAAATAACACTGCTGTACACACTTTTTCTTGTGTACAGCAGTGCTATTTTTCCAACCCTGCCTGACAGATGCTCATTTTGTAATTTCGGTCTAAACCTGTTTTACGAACACCTGTCTAATGGCCGATAGGCGCTTTTCTCCCCGTGCAGCCGCAGAAAACAGTTTCCCGTTGCCGCAGCCGCTGCCGACCAGTAGTCCCTGGCGGTGCTGCTGCAGATCCGCTCCTGTCACCAGCGGCACACCTCGGAAATGGTGCAGGTGGGACTGCGTGATGAGTTGATACAGATTTTTAAGCCCCGCTTCGTTCTGCACCAGGATCGTCACATGGTACGGCGGGGCATCCCCACTGTCTGCGCAGTACGCCTCCATGCCATATAGAATTTTGATGCTGCGGCCCTCCTTTTTGCATTGCTCTGCTGCACGCATTGCCTCAGGGAAAGCCTGTGCACAGCCGTGATCCGTTACGGCGATGGCCGGTTGCCCCTGTTCTGCCGCAGCTCGGACATAGTCACCGGCGGAGGCCACCGCATCCATACGGGACATTTTGGTATGCACGCTCAGCTCCACGCGTTCTTTCTTCATCGCATTCACTCCTCCTTGTGCTGATATGTGGTAAAAACGAGTTTAATAAAAAGAGATGTGCCGCATTCTGTAGAAATGCGGCACCCGGCTTTCTCACTTGCCCGAATTCAGCAGCATGGTAAGCTGATCGCCGGAGGCCACCACCCGGCCGTAAAAATCGGTGGTCACATTGCGGCCTTTCTTGTAGTAGCCCAGAGGACGGCCGTAAAAGTCCTTGATGGTCTTGTCACCGTTGTTTTCCTCCACCACCGTGCCGATCACCCGTCCGTAAAAGTCCTTGATATTGGTTTTGACAGACATTGTTATCCACTCCTTCCTCTGTTTTTTCTACAGCGTATCACAGTATTTTTGAAAACTTAAGTTAAATCGAAATATTTTTCAATTCGTTACTCCCATATCCACCAGTAGTCAAAAGCCCTTCTGTACTGATTTCCCTTGGGCGGCAGGATATCCGGCGGGATGCATCGGACAATATGCTTCGAGCATTTTTTCAGCCGGCACTGGATATTGCTGTTCTTATAGCGTCTGATGAGGATGATTTCGCCGGATTTTTTCTTCCGGCTGTCTACCCAAATGGACAGCTTGCAGTTTCCGCTACCGGACAGCTCCCGGCACAGCCGCTCCTTGTGCCGCTTTCTCTGCTCTATATGGAGGGCGCGTTTTTCCTTTTCCCGGCGATGCTCTGCCGAAGGATCCGGCTCACAGTCACAGGTCCATTCTTCTTCCCATGCCATATCGCCTTTCGCCTCCTGTCCGTTTTCGCTGACCCGCATTTGTTTTTGCAGTGTACCATGGTTTTTTTGAAATCCCAAGTTAAACGCGAATTTTCTCAAAAGTACTGCGTGCAAAACGGGTGCAGAGCCCCCTGTGCTAAAGCCTATCATCGACAAAATCATACAAGCCCCACCACATTTGTGTAGACCATACCGCAGCCCATGTCATTACACGCCCAAAGATGTGGCGTGCGAATACTGCCAGAACTATGATCACAAGCATTCGTGCCGCCTATGTGAATGCACCTGTCTGGAGGAACGGATCGAAGCAGGTGTACTGGAGCTGAATGAGTTTGTGCGGGAGTGCTTCGCACCCTCTATGGGGCCGCAGCTCCGAAATTCAGAGAGCGGAAACCTCAATTCTTCCTGTCAGATGCCCACCGGAGAAGATGGACACACTGGCGAGAGCGCTGCTGGCGTCTGTCTGACCGGAACAAAGCGGCCCTCCTCCTGCTCACGGCATACCACGGAGATATCCAAGCAAAAAGCTCCCGGCATACCACGCGCGTGGTATGCCGGGAGCCTTTTTGCGCGAAATTTATAGGTGTATGCCGCGGCGCAGATCAGAACGCGAACGGGCTCCGCCCGGTGCCCGTGTCATGCGCTCTGTCCGCCGCGCCGGGGATGACCTCTACGATCATCAAACCTCACTCGGCGCTGTTCAGGCCTTCATCCCACTTCCAGCTGCGAATCTCGGGCAGATCCACACCGTTGTCGCGGATGTACTGGCGATGCTCTACCAGCTTATCCTGCATCTTCTGGACCAGGTATGCGCCGCGATTGCCCAGCTGCGGCAGACGGCGCACCGTGTCGATGACCAGATCAAACCGGTCAATGTCGTTGAGCACCCGCATATCGAAGGGCGTGGTGATGGTGCCCTCCTCCTTGTAGCCGCGGACGTGGAGATTCCGATTGTGCCGGCGATAGGTCAGCTCGTGGACCAGGGTGGGATACCCGTGATAGGCGAAGATAATGGGCTTATCCTTGGTGAACAAACCGTCGTATTCCTCGTCGGTCAGGCCGTGGGGATGCTCCGTGTGGGGCTGGAGCTTCATCAGATCCACCACATTTACCACACGGATCTTCAGCTCCGGCAGCTCCTTACGCAGAATGCTGACGGCAGCCAGCGTTTCCAGCGTAGGTGTGTCGCCGCAGCAGGCCATGACCACATCCGGCTCCTCGCCCTGGTCGTTGGAGGCCCAGCTCCAGATGCCGATGCCCTGGGTGCAGTGCTTCACTGCCTGCTCCATGGTCAGCCACTGCTGGCGGGGGTGCTTGCTGGCCACAATGACATTCACATAGTTGCGGCTCTTGATGCAGTGGTCAAAGCAGCTCAGCAGGCAGTTGGCATCCGGCGGCAGATACATCCGCACCACATCCGCCTTCTTGTTGGCCACATGGTCCAGGAAGCCGGGGTCCTGGTGGGTGAAGCCGTTGTGGTCCTGCTGCCACACATTGGAAGCGAGGATATAGTTGAGGGAGGCGATGTCGTGCCGCCAGGGCAGCTCGCTGCACATCTTCAGCCACTTGGCGTGCTGGGCAAACATGGAGTCCACGATGCGGATGAACGCCTCGTAGCTGTCAAAGAAGCCGTGACGTCCGGTGAGCAGGTAGCCCTCCAAAAAGCCCTCGCAGAAATGCTCGGAGAGCATGGAGTCCATCACCCGCCCGTCGGGGTCCAGGTGGTCGTCAA
>OLRY01001999.1_pt1 | contig 15948 bp, 27 predicted proteins | sample 1672541 | NCBI WGS metagenome assembly OLRY01 (sample SAMEA3136697, study PRJEB25190) | human gut metagenome | biome: human gut; feature: human-associated habitat; material: faeces | place: Austria | collected 2013 | reverse complement strand
GTTCCCATTTTGATACTGATTTGTCACTCATATTTAATTTTTCTGCAAGCTGTTTCTGCGTCATTCCCAGGGCTTTCCGTTTCCCTGCAATATATTTTCCAATTTTAACAAGATCCATACATTTCACCTACTTTCTGTTTACACTAAGCATAAAGGATATTTTCCAAAATGAACACCCCTTTGGAGTAGAATTTGACACATATTCTCTTTTCTTGCATATTTTAAACGAGAATCTTATATCACTCTGGAGGATTTATGAAAAAGAAATTGATTTCCGTAATACTCGCTTCTGCTCTGACTTTTGGACTGTTATCAGCCTGCGGTTCTGATTCTTCCAAAGATAATGATGCAAATTCCAAAATCGACACAACAGAAACCGGCTCCAACACAACCAAATCAGATACCAGTTCTGCTCCTGTCTCTGTGACATTGAACGAGGTAGCCCATTCTATCTTCTATGCCCCGCAATACGTTGCTATTGAAAATGGGTATTTTGCGGATGAAGGAATTAATTTGACTCTTGTTACTGGTTTTGGGGTAGTTTAGTTAGTACAAGACAATATTTATTATTTTACTCGTAACTTCTGTCCTACATAGATCACATTCGGATTGCTGATTCCATTCAACTGCGCAACCTTCTGGTAGGACGTGCCGTATTTAGCTGCAATACCGGAAAGCGTATCTCCAGACTGGACAGTGTAATACTGTGCGGATGAAGCACCTGACTTACCGTTCACGATATTCTGAATCGTATTGTAGTCATATCCGGCAGCTGAAAGACGATTCTTTCTGTCATTTCCGTTGCCCCATTTACCGGCAAGAACTTCCTGTGCGATCTGCTCATTTGATTTTCTGGCAAACGCAGCGTTGATCTTGTTCTGGACTTCTGTGTAACGACTACCGAGAACAACCTTTCTTGTGTCACCGTTACCATATTTACCAGCTTTCACTTCACTCACCAGTGTATCTACGGATGCAGAATAGATATGGTCGATGAAGCTCTGGACTTCGTTATACCGTGTTCCAAGGGCGTTCTTGCGGTTGTCGCCAGCCCCGTATTTTCCTTGCATGACTCCAACAACCAGATCGAGCGTGGATCCGCTCGGAGTATTCACTGTCGGTTTCGGTGTTTCTGCCGGTTTGGTTGCGTTTCCTTTTCCGGCGTATTTGTTCCATGCGTCCTTGTCGCCGTAGAATTTATCCAGATCGAGATTACCGCCCCATCCATTCAATCTACCGCAAGAGCTATACTGCCGGATAGCACAAGTATAAGCTCCCTCATTCCACGGCTTATCCTGATAGCCTGTGGCGTTCATGTCTGCGTACTGTGCAATCCAGAGCCCGTAATTGCCAATATTAGAAAATCTATAGGCTACAGACTGCGAACAGTACAGGAGCGGACGCACGCCTGTTTTCTGGTATACATAGTCAAGCCAGCTCTTGCACCATGCAAAATCTGAGCTGCCGTATGCCGGGTTGCCTGTTCCCTCCCAATCAAGGCAAAGGATTGCTTCACCTATACGGTTTCCGATTCTATCAAGAAAATAATCTGCTTCTTTCTGGCAATCTCCACCATTCGCATAATGGTAGATTCCAAGACACTTTCCGGCGTTCTTAGCCTGTGCGTAAGCTCTTGCGAAATCCGGGTTCACGTAGCCTGTTCCCTCTGTTGCCTTTACAATCACAAAATCGCACGGGACCACACTGAGGTCAATTCCTGCCTGATAACTTGCAATATCAATTCCATTCATTGCCATAATGTTTCTCCTTTCAAAAAGAGGGCGACTATTCGCCCCATTATTCCTTGTATTTACTTCTGTTCCAGATTTCTGTGATCCGTTCCCAGCCTCCGGTGCTTACCAGATACACAATAAATGCTGCTAGAAATGAGGCAAATACATAATACCATTCAATTACAATTCCATAATAAATGCACAAGACCACCACCGCCACTGGTGTCAGGATCAGTGACACTGCAAGTGCCACCACATTGGTCTGGATCTTTTTCAGTACCGGCATTTCCTTTATCACCTGTACAACTACGCTCACAAGGAATGCTAAAATTCCGATTCCACCAAGTGCATAGGTAATATACTGCATCAACATTTCCGTATTCATAATCGTTACTCTCCTTTTTGTTTTAGATGTAATTCTTCTATTTCCTGTTTCATTTTTGTGATCATGCCATTCCCACCAAGCCGATGATATGCTTCATACATCTCACAGAAATTTTCATAAGCATAGCTCGGTATCTTACCAAGCTTCATATATTTCCCGTGATATTCAATTAACTGTACCCTAAGAAGTAACATTGTACCGGCGCTGTTTGCATCCCTTTTTTTACGTTCTTCCGCAATCCGTTCATCACGCTCTTTTGCGTCCTGCACCTGTTTCTTTTTTTGCTCCTGCAAGAGCCAGACAATATATCCCAATAAGATTGGAAGCGCAATGATATATGTCTGCATCAATACGTCTTTCACCGCTTTTTCTCTCTTTCAATTAAATTTCTTATGATTTTACCGGCTTTGCTGTTCCGGTACACGCTATCGGATAGTCGTAATGGTAATCATACGGATAATCAACCGTTTCCTGGATCTGTACAGAAATCGTAAATTTTTCCTCGGTCGCAACCGTATTTTTGCTTAATTTCACATCTGTAATTTTAAGCATTAAACCACCTCAACTTCTATCCTTGCTTTCCTGATCGAATCCGCAACCGTATAAGTCACTTCCAATATATGTGTTCCTTTTTCTTTCGGAGCAATCTTGCAGTCAAGATAATGCTCATTGATATCACACTCTCCTTGCACCACGATGTCTGTGTAACGTGCCAGCTCATAAGATGCTGTCAGAATCGTAAATGGCTCATCGTTAGGACTTCGCACCAATAGCTTAACGTGCTTGTCTTCGCCCAGGATAAATCTAATTTTATTCACAACAACACCCACTTCCGTGTATCGGATAAATTACCTCCACAAAGAGCGGATCTGGCTCTGCGATAACTTGATACTGCTCCGGAACTGCCTCTACAGCATAATCTTCCGGAATAACTGTAACCTTACAGTCTTCCGGAACAATTTCCACCATATAATCAAGTGGAACAAGTCTTACGCATAGAGTAGCCGGATCAACAATCAACAGCATCTTCGTGCAGTATGCAATATTGCCTGCATCATTTTCTGCCGTCAACTCCACCACATACATTCCATCATAAGGGACCGTGGCATTCCACCGGTCCCCTTCATCTCTCTCGAATATTACTTCTTTTCCATCTATCTTACCGCTTACCTTTACTACCATAGGCGCACCGCCTAGTCGGTAATCTCGACTGCAATAATGAATGTCTTTCCGCAGTCTACTGGATTCGGAGTAAGAGTCACTGACTTAATTACCGGAGCTGACGTATCGACAGTAACCTTACGTGTGACTGTAGTAGTCTTTCCGGCTTTGTCTTTAGCTACGATTGTGATGGTGTTTGCACCCTCAGCAAGAGTCACGTCCTTAGTAAATGTTCCGTCTGTTCCGACCGTTACAGTTGCTCCATTTACCGTTACTGTAACTGGCTTAGATGATACGTCATCTGTTTTACCACTTACCGTTACTGTCTTCTTGTTGGTTATAAGGTTATTTGATGGAGCTGTGATCTGCAGTGTCGGAGGCACTGTATCAACTGTAAATGTTGCTGTCTTAGCTGCAGCTGCATTACCATCGTTGTCGGATGCTTTGACCGAAATCGTATGTGATCCATCTTTTAACGTCGGTGATGTGCATGTGCACTTATATCCACCGTCAATAGCAGTCTTTGTTACCGTCGATACGACTGTACCATCAACTGTGACTGCTATTGTTCCTGCATTTACTCCGGAGTCTGTATCTTTTACCTGGAATTCGATAGTCGGAGTTGTATTTGTGATATAAGATCCTGCAGACGGAGACGTGATCGTGATAGTCGGTGCTGTCTTTTCTTTTACACGGAGTTTAAGTGATGCGCCGAGAGTAGCATGACTCTGATCTACCGTGGTAGTATTGCCGGCCTCATCTGTAGCCTTTACTGTTCCGCCAAGAACATGATCCGGCTGATTATAGCTCGACTTACTTGGAGCTGTAACCGTAGCTTCCCATTTCCCGGAGGTCGAATTATAGGTCAGATTGTATGCCTGACCATTAAATATATATTGAGCTGTTTTTACTGCCATCTACGCTTCACCTCTACTGCTTGTCTTCTGTTACCAGATCTTCTGCTCCGGAATCAATCAGGACCTCTTTTACCTTGTCCTTTAAAAGTCTCGGTACCTGTGAATAAGTTTTCTTTCCTAACATAATCTGCTGTGCCCATAACATTGCCATCATTTCTTTCCCTCCTGAAATTTGTAATAATATGAATAAAAATAAAATGGTTAATACAATTATCGTTTTACTGATATACCATTTCAGACATTTCCAAAATGCATCCTTTGAGCATTTCATTTTCCTCCTCCGCTTTTTCGACTCTTGACTGCAGGTCTATATTTTTCTCTTCTGCCTCTTTAAGTCGTGCCTCCAGAGCTACCATCCGGCTGTCCGGATCTTCGCCTTCCCGGTACAGTATTACACCAAGAATGCCGGCCGTGTACTTCACGATTGCATCAAGCTTTGTGTAATTTTCATACACAACGGTATCTGCATCCCGTTCGCTCACAGACATTCTCTTAGTTGTTGTCTGATCAGAGAATAAAGTCTTCAGCTGATCCTCGTGTGCTGAAATGGTCTTGATCAGAAGTGCGCCATCCGTCTGCTCAGTGACCTGCTGGATCTGCAGTTCCTGACCATCATTGAATGTGATTTTCATTTTTCTGTTTGCCCCTTTCTTCTTTTTAGAGGGATTCTGAACTAAATAGCAAATTAACAAAAGCAAATAACGACATAACAGCAATAAATAATATAATCAAAAATGTTGAAATCAAAAAACAAATTTGAAGGTTGCTGCTAATTCTGATTTTCGATGGACCTGGGACTTGCCGACAATATCTGGCTATTATCCGTTAGAGGTTTTAACATGGAATTTTCAGGGGGATTACGATTTATGGTTAAATGTATCTGCGGCTGCAAGATATTCTGCAAGTAATCAATTTGGGATTGAAGGACATAACTTTGGTAACGGGGCTGCAACGGTTACATTGTACGTTCATATTTTGTATGTTAAAAACGGATTTGGTTCATATGTAAAAGCATAATTATTTCCATTTCCCAAAATAAGATGTTTACCTGCACATTATACATCCCTGCTTTAGGTGCATAAGCAGGGAATTTACAGTACGAATATTCAGTGTTTTTATAACTTTATTTTCCCATACGAATAATATTTAGCCTAACCTCATCATAAGTACCAATATCCACGCAAGATATACAGCCGTGATGCGCCATCATCCCACTTCGGATTTTCAGCAGATTATTACTGCTAAGTTCCGGCTTCAGATTCTCTCCGCTTGTTATAATATAACTCCCCTGCCCGATAATCCCCTCCAGCATCTGCCGGAACTGCTGCGAAGTCACATGTGGTGATCCGGTTCTTCCAGATACAATTTTCATTCTTCATCTTCTCCTTCCAGTTTATAAGTAATTGATTCCACATCATTCGTAATCTCATAAATGATATTTTCGATTGGTTTTGACATATACATCCCAGTCAGGTAATCCCTGCCACCGACAATATCTCCAATCCCAACCTCGATTCCAAGCTTTGCAAGCCTTATCGAAATCTGCTTTCTTATCTGCTGGGACTTCCATTCCATACTCTTTCAAAATCTCATGAATATTTTTCATCGTTACATTCCTCCTGAAATATTTTATTGACCGCTCTTTCAGCGGTATGGGATATAGCCGGGTAGACCTCCGGCATGGTAGTTGTCCAGTTTAATGCCTTATGACAGGGCATAAAAATAAGACGCTTAACCCTGCGTCTCAAAGGGAGATATTTGGATCACCTCCTAAAAATGAGTACAAAAATACCACCGGTCATTTCGACTGGTGGCAACTACGGAATCAAATCCGTTATTCCTTTTGCTGCTTTATACATCTTCTGCATGATACTGTTTTCACTCAAATATTCAAGACCTTTCAAAGTAATCCGAATATCTTCCGCATTAACATTTGTCTCTCCAGTTATATACTTCTGGATTGTTACCCCTTTGATATAACCGGCATCTAAAAGCATCTCAATATATTTATTCCAACGTTCATTGGATATTCTCAACGTCTCCGAACTAATACTATCCAAATTGCATTCTTCCAGATCCATTGATTTTTCCAATGCAGAAAGTATCTTGTAAATGATTTTAAAATTATCCATAACGTACCTCCTAGTTCGTTTGATAATATATATCATCTCTTATAGACTCTAGCATATGCGTTTTCGGGGTAGCCTCATAATCCTTTCCCATCCAGTATACGGACTCATCTTCAATGTAATCCATAAAATCAATTTTTGTATCTATATCTACCTCGAATACCCTATTGTTTTCAGATGTTAATACTTTTTGAACTAACGGATTGTCCGCATATTCTTTTTTTAAAAAATCTATTTGCTCTTGACTCAGTTCAAATTTACGCATTGTGCAGTCTCCTTACCAAATCCTTATCTGTCGGATTACATTGAATCAACATCCCGTTTTCCGGATTTATCGAAACAGTTGCTTTCTCACCGATATATCTCTGACTTATTCTTCCGTTCCTATCAGCTTTTGGATTTTTCAAATCAAGTGGGCTTCTCAGTGCATCTATAATTTCCCTTATCGTTACCCCTGATCTCGGTCGCTTCGTCTTTGGATCTTCCATCGTTCCGATTACTCGTTCTAGAAAATGTTTACTCTGACCTGTAATTCTTGCGCCATTTGATGTCTTAATGCCAACCACTGTCTTCTCAATTTCCTTATGAAGCTTGACATAATTCTCAAAACTTGACATCGGGGAAATCATTCCTTCTTTAACCGATTTCATATAGGTCTGCAGCAGTTCCCACTTCTTACTGTCATTATATTTCACCTGACCAAACTTTACAAGTGATCCAACGGAATCTCCCAGAACTTCTTTATACCGCTTATACTGTGCGATATCTTTTGAAGCGTTTTGGATCATCTCCGCCGGAAATAACTTATTCTGTGTTTTATTATTGGTGGCAATTTTACCACGCATATCCAGATAAATCCGCTCTCTTTCCTCTTTTAGCCCCATTTTCCGAGAAAACACCGCATATTCATCAAGCTGTCCCTGATATTTGGCTTTTTGGAGCATAATCTCCTGCCAATCAGCGCCTCCGTCCTGAAGCATCTGTACTTTTTCACGCTGTGCCCGCATTGCTGTCTCCATCTGTCGTTGTCTCTGCTTTGCTTCATATAAGGTATACTCTTTCCCCTGGAACTCTTTTGGCTTGCTTTCCTTCCGGTTCTGTTCTTCGAGCCAGTCATCCGACCAGTTGCGTTCCGATATTCCCGGAAAGAACGGATAGTATGTGTGGTAGCAGTTAGCTCGTCAATATGGATTGCACGTTCTCCGGAATCGTACTCCCAGTCCAGCCGAGCTCCCTGGATGTCTGCTTTTCTGATCAGGTTCTCTGCGGACTCATAGATCGATACACCACAAGCGGATCCGTCCACCTTATTCTCAATCGGGTTTTGATAATATCCAAAATCCATCTGAACCATCCCTGGATAAATAACCGGTCCCGGAAGAATGTTCGCCCATTCGACCACCTCTTCCAGACTGCAGATCTGCCCGATATCGCTCTGACTCTGCGAATGATAACATTTATTCTCAATCGTCAGGTTCCCATTCGTAAAATAGTGCCGCTCAACTCTGGTATAATAATCATTCTCACCAACACACTTCACAACCAGAAAAGCAATATCATTCGGCGTACCATCATCCGCAAAACTGATCACAATAAATTTATCCGCCGCAACATATTCTGCTGTATCTGGTCCAAGTGGTCTAAGCACCATTGCTCCAAGTGCCAAACCGGTCTGCAACTTCTTGTTCATGTCTGATAAGCTCTTCTGAAGGACCTTGTCCATCTTGTCATTATTCAGGATCTTGGCTTCCATCTCCACTAAAACGGAATCTGCGAACTCACGGCAAATCCCCTCTTCCAGCTTCAAAGACTCTACAATATCGCTGCACCAGTCCGCATTCCCAACCAGCATCTTTTTCCATTTATTGATGGCATCGATCATGGTCTGTGACAGCGCCACATCTTTGCCGATTATATTTTTTAAGGTCGTATAACTAAACATGCTCACTATCCTTCCCCATAGTCTTTTTAATCCATCAAACATCTTCCACCTCTTCTATCAGGTCCTTCATATCTCTTTCTATCGTATACTCAAACGCATCCAGACTATCAATATCGGTGCTTCCATCATCCAGGCGCTCATCCTTGTCTGTTACATCTTTGTTCCATACTGCATCTGAAAATGCCGTCTGCAAGGACTTGCAATCGTCTGTTATCCAGAATCTTCCCGCTCCCATAAGCCTTACCGTGCAACGGATCCGGTCAATAATCGCTGCTTTCCTTGCTTTTCTGACAGTGATCCAAGGGAATCTTTTTTCTACTGCATTCCGGATAGAATTACCAAGTACGGTTGGGAAGAATGCTGTCAAAGAAATACTGGCTATCAGAACTGAAGTTCAACCAGAATCTACTTCTGATGCTGAATATGTAATAATTGATAACTCCATCATTTCCGACTTCGATAATGCAACTGATACTTTTCCTATTGACTCTAAGCATTCAAAAATGACTTTTGATAGATTTTTAAATCTGCTTAACACAGTCCTTACCGTCATTGCTCTGGTTATCTCTCTACGACCTTCGACAACAGAACAGGAACAGCTTGCTTTACAACGCACCGAAATTAAAATACTTTCAGAAATTTTAGAAAACACGGAAGCACCTGACGCTACAACTGTCGAGAAACTCGATAAATTGCAAGAATCAGTCGATGAAATAAATTCACATCTTTCAAACATTGAACAATATCAGAAAGAGATTGCTGAACCTGAAAATAACGAATCCACCAGCAAATAGACACAACCAAAAATGTAATGCTTAAGATCAGTAAAGATGTTTTTAACGTCTTTATCTGATCTTTCATTTTTTCTATTTCTTTTTTCATCTGTTCCATCTAATCGCCTCTTTCTTCGCCTTCTGGAGAAAATATCTCGGCAGACACTCCAAGAGCTTTACAAATAATGAAATATTCCTCTGCACTCAATTTTCTTTTTCCATTCAATGTTGGACTAAGAATATTCATTGGCATTCCAGTCTTCTCTGCCAGATAAGAGTATTTGATGCCTTTTACGTCTAAATATTCTTTTATCTTGAGTCCTACCATTTTTTTCACTCCCTTCTGCTATAATATTGATGCGGACTGCAAATCGCCTCTATGAAAGGAGGTGGTATTATAAAACGAATCGCTTATTCCAAAACATTAGCTGATAGGTGGATAAAACTTGGTTATAAGATAGTCGCTCTGTCTTATACTGGTTGTTTCGGAGAAACTCGGTTAGCGTTCCACCTTGAAAAGGAACTTTAGTGTTTCAGTAACTGTCAACCTTTCTCTAATGCAGTCCGCCTTTAACTTCATATTTTGTGAAGTTATTATTATAATATGTCATGTTTTATGAAATGTCAATAACTTTTTCATGTTTTGTGAAGTTTTTTTCTTGTATTCGTGAAAAGAATGTGATACTATCCTATTAAAAGGAGGACATAAAAAATGAGTGAAAATATTAAAGATACAATCGCAAAAAATCTGCTTTACTATAGAAAAAAGAATAAAATTACACAGAAAGAACTTGCAGATATGCTAGGAGTTAAACATAATGCTATATCTTCGTGGGAGAATGGAGTTAACTCTATAGATATCGACACACTGTTCAGAGTTTGTCAAATATTTGGAATTACAGTAAATGATATGTATGGCATATCCTCTACTCCTGAACCAACCACCATAGCTGCACACTTTGAAGGAGAAGAATATACAGAAGCAGAAATGGAAGAAATCAAAAATTTTGCTGATTTTGTGAGAAATAGAAGAAAATAATAATGGCATTGGAAACATTGAGGTGCTAACGTGAATAAATTTGAAAAATTAGAAGATGTAGCTTATCAAGATGATGTCGATGTTTTAAATTACCGTTTTGAAAGCAATAACATAAAAGGACTGTATTGTGATGGTGTTATTGCCATCCGAGAAGACATGACCATTCCGGAAAAGACCTGTGCTTTAGCTGAAGAACTCGGACACCACGAAACATCTGTCGGAAATATCATCGATATGACATCTGCTGCCAACCGAAAACAGGAACGTCAGGCAAGACTCTGGGCGTACAACAAGCAGATCGGTCTGATCGGACTGGTACGAGCCTTTGAGCATGGCTGCCAGAACCGCTTTGAGATTGCAGAATATCTGGAAGTGACAGAAGAATTTCTGGAAGAATGTATTGAATGTTACCGAAATAAATACGGGATCTGTAAACGGGTGGATAATTATGTGGTGTATTTTATACCACAGCTATCGATGATGAAATTGGTATGACCGCATATGCGATTATATAGAAACACTTTTTATGAGGAGGTTCAACTTGAATATTGATGAATACATAGATCAACGACTGGATGCACAGATAAAATGGTATAGTGAAAAATCCTCTCACGCTCAAAAAATGTACAAACGTTCTCAAATTATAGAAATAGTCCTTGCTTCTAGTATTCCTCTTCTTTCAGGATATACATCAAATCGGATTTATATTTCTATAATAATTGGTGTGTTTGGAGCTATAATAGCCATTATCGAGTCATTATCCAAACTATACAAATGGCATGAAAATTGGATTCAATATCGCACAACTAGCGAATTATTGAAATACCATAAACATCTATACTTAACCCAGTCGCCACCTTACACCACTGGCGATGCTACTATAGAGAATATTTTTATAAAAAACATCGAAGATATTATTTCTTCCGAGAATAACCAATGGAAAGCGAATGCTGCATCTGATTCTTCAAAGAAATCTTCTAATTAACTGGCTCATATGTTTTTTCAAAAACATCTGGCTTACAAGGATACTGTTCTCCTCTAATGCCAGTGATAATCCAATCGCCTGGAGCGGCTCTCAAAGGGCCTTCAAGTGTTTGAATGATCATCTCTTCGTCAGTTTGATATGCTTCAATTACTATTGGTTTTTTTCTAAATTTCAAACTATTCACCTCGTTTCAGAAAGGAGTTAATTATGCCAAACTTATATAACTATCGTTTATTTATTAGCCACGCATGGAAATATGGACCAGACTACATTCGTTTAGTAAATCTTCTCGATAATGCATCATATTTTTCATACCATAATTATTCTGCACCTAGAGAAAAACCTCTTTTTCCTTCTGGTACACCTTACACATCTACAGATATTGCAAATAAAATAACCGATAAGATTCGTCCAGCCCAAATTACTTTAGTTATATCTGGAATGTATGCTGCTTATAGTGATTGGATGAAATATGAAATAGACGAATCCAAAAGAATGGGAATGCCTATTTTAGGAATTGTTCCTTACGGTCAAGAACGGATTCCTCTCTATGTTCAGCAGAACGCAACTGAAATTTTGCGTTGGAACACTGCCTCCATCGTATCGGCTATAAGACGTTATGTTTAAGCCATTTTTATTATACCAATATTTTTTTGGTGTTTCAATGCATGCGCAATTTACTTTGTATAGCAAAAAACATCCTTGTTTCAATAGGCAATAATATTTTTATATTTCTTTTTTCAGAAAGGACGTGATCACATGCCATTACCAAAGCCAAACACTTACACAGTTGAAGATATCTATCTTCTCCCAGATGGACAACGCGCCGAGCTGATTGATGGTCAGATCTACAATATGGCTCCACCGAGTCCATTGCATCAGAAACTTGTTGCATTATTTACTACCGCTCTTCAAAATTATATCAAATCAAAGGGCGGTTCCTGCGAAGTTTATCCGGCTCCGTTTGCCGTTTTCCTCAATCAGGATGATCGTAATTATGTTGAACCAGATATCTCTGTAATTTGTGATCCAAGTAAAATGAATGACAGAGGATGCAACGGTGCTCCTGATTTCATCATTGAGATTGTATCACCGAGCAGCCAGCGCATGGATTATCTTACAAAATTATTCAAGTACCGGACAGCCGGTGTCCGCGAATACTGGATTGTCAATCCAATGACACGAATCGTCCAAATCTACTGTTTTGGTGAGCCAGAAGATTCTACGCAATATTCTTTTGATGAAGAAATCAGTGTTGGAATCTACAGCGATTTAAAAATCTGCATTGCAGATTTACTGAAATAAAAAAGAAAACCGCTCCTGCGCCAACAGGAACGGTCGAGCGATGAAACATACGCCAATATGTTTCTCTATTAAGTACTCCGAAGAGATACCCAAATGCAATAATATTGTATCATCTCCGGAGCAGCCACGCAAGAGAACAAAAGTTCTCAGGCTGTTATTTTTATACTCATTTTTACGTATATTGAAGAGAAAGGTGATATAATATGCCAAGTAAAATTGAACGCTGTGCCATTTACATCCGTGTGTCCACCGCTGAACAGATGATGCACGGTAAATCCCTGGAAGCACAAAAACAGTACCTGACCAATTACGCCAAAGAACATAATATGACCGTTGCTGGAGTTTATGCTGACGAGGGTAAAACTGCCCGTAAAGAATTAAAAAAGAGAAAAGCTATCCATTCACTCCTCGAAGATGTAAAAGCCGGAAAAATTGATGTGATCATCTTCTGGCGAATTGACAGATGGTTCCGTAACCTGTCTGATTTTTACAAGGTGCAGGAAGTCTTGGATGATAATAACGTCCATTGGATCAGCACCAGTGAACCCGGAATCAATATGGAAACCAGAGACGGTCGACTGCAGCTGAATGTAGTTCTATCTATCGGTCAGAATGAGGTCGATACCACCAGCGAACGTATCAAATTCGTAAACGAAGCATCTATCCGGCAGGGAAAACTGATCTTCGGTGATGTGAATATGGGATATGGTTATAAATCCGGAATCATTGACGGCGTAAAACGCATGGTAAAAGATCCTGATCGAGAAGACACTGTAAATGCCTTTTATCGTTTTTTCTTTAAGCACCATGCAAAAGGGCTTTCCATGCGCTATATTCAGGAAAATTATGATCCGGATTTTACATGGGCGAATATGCGAACACTGCTGTCGAGTGAATTTTACAAAGGAACCTATCGCGGGATTCCATACTGCCCTGCTTACCTGACAGAATCTGAATGGAACAATCTGCAGGAAATACAGAACGCAAATGTTAAGCGTGCTCCTTCTGGCCGGATTTATCTTTTCAGTGGCATGATAAATTGTCCGATCTGTGGACGCAGGCTTAGCGCAAGAGGCGGTTCGTCCATTATCAACAGGAAAACCGGTGCCAAAAAAGTATACTGCTATTACCGATGCAACAAAGCTTTTATTGATCACAAATGTACATACAAGCACATGGTAAGTCAAAATCTCATAGAACAATACCTGATTGATCATCTGGAATACGAATACAATAAATTTAAAATAAAATGTGAAAAAATTGAAAAGGAACAAGAAAAAAAGAAGAAAATTCAGACTCCGGAAAAGCTCCAGAAAGAATTAGAACGATTAAATCTTCTCTTCCAGAAAGGAAGAATCGAATGGGATTATTACAGCAAAGAATATGATCGGATTGAAAACGAACTGAATGAATTGTTAAATGCGGCTCCGGAATTAGAACCTGATTATGCTTATCTTGAAGAGCTGCTGAATACAGACTTTAGAACAATGTACTACAATTTAACCCAAGAAAACCGCAGAGCCTTCTGGCATTCTATTATCCGAGAGATTCACCTGAACACTGATCATACTGTCGACTCTGTTGATTTCTTATAGCGTCTTGTACTAACTGGTTGACTCCGTTTGGAGCGGATAAAGTTATGACCGCCGTCCTCTCCGGTGAGGCAGATATTGGCTTTATGGGAAGTGAATCTTCGATTTATACTTACCAGGAGGGTGCAAATGATGTCATCAAAAACTTCGCGCAGCTTACGCAGCGCGCCGGAAACTTTCTGGTCGCACGTGAAGAAATGCCGGATTTTTCATGGGATGATCTGAAAGGAAAAGACGTTCTTGGCGGAAGAAAAGGTGGCATGCCGGAAATGGTCTTTGAATACATTTTGAAAAAAAACGGAATTAATCCACAGAAGGATCTTTCTATCAACCAGAGTATTGATTTCGGTTCAACCGCTGCTGCATTTTCCGGTGGGCAGGCAGACTATACCATCGAATTTGAACCGAGCGCTACTGCCCTTGAAGCGGAAAATTCCGGTTATGTCGTTGCTTCTCTCGGCGTTGATTCCGGCTATGTCCCATACACCGCCTATAGTGCCAAAACAAGTTATCTGAATGCTAATCCGAACATCATCCAGAAATTCACCAATGCCCTGCAAAAAGGAATGGATTTCGTTCAGTCCCATACTCCGGAAGAGATTGCAAAAGTCATTGCACCACAGTTCAAGGAAACCGATCTCGCTACAATTACAACCATTGTCAGCCGTTACTACGAACAAGACACCTGGAAATCGGATCTGATCTTCAACGAAGAAAGCTTCAATCTGCTGCAGGATATTCTGGAAAACTCCGGTGAGCTGAAAGAGCGTGTTCCTTATGAAGAACTAGTTACGACTACCTTTGCGGAGAAGGCCGCCCACTAAATAAAAGCGCAGACGCTTCATTTTAAGCCAGCGTCTGCGCTCTATTCTTACATTTTAAAATTTATCCTTCTGAAACTCTTACCGGATATATCCCTCCTGATAAGCCTTCTGCTTATTGAATGTGTACATCTCCGCAAAGGATGCCTGTACATACGGATTTACATAAAAAATTGCAAGAAGTCCACAGGTAACCGCACTCAGCAGATACCATCCAAGGAATGACAGATCCATGATAAATGCTTCCATTTTTTCTCCATCCATCATCTGTTTACTGATCTGGAATGCTTCTTTGTAATCCATTGCCGGATTCTCAGCAATAATATATGGTACCATCAGATATTCATAATGCTTAACGATTCCAGGTACCACCAAAAGCAGACTCCAAAGTGTAGTAAATAAATCTCTTAAAAACATGGTAAGAACAATATTAACATAATGTCCGGAACGGAAACCGTCAAGCAATGTTCCGATTCCCGGCTGTGCAGTCTGGTTCAGGATAAAGAACCGGTATCCACCCATTTTCAGGAGATTACCTACAAATACTTTTGCCACAAGGACAATCAGTATTACTACCGTTGCGATTCCTGCAAGCAATCCGGTAATCATTCCCACATTAAATAAATTTCCACTATATATATCTGAATTCTCACTTACCCGTCTTGCACTGGATTCGCCAGAGACTGTGCCAAAGATTCCCATCAGAAGCGCAACTACAACGGCTGACACATAATTCTTCTTAAATACCATATTACCTCTCATTTTAAGTTCTGCTCTATTCCACATCATATACCTCTCCTCCTTCGAATACATTGATATGATTCTCACTACCTATACTTTATCATCTGTAAATCTGTCAATCACTTTACTGATTTTCTATCTGCTCAGCAAGATCATTCAAGTACACCCATCTGTCCATCTTTTCTTCCAGTGTTGTCTCTGTTTCTTCCTTCTCTTTCATAAGTTCGGACAACTTCACGGAATTGGTGGCATTCTTAACCATCTCCTGATCCAGCTTTTCGATCGTCTCTTCCAGCTTTGCTGTGAAGGTTCCGTCGCCGCTGCATGTCACACCATTAACCGTCGCGGCCGCTGTGCTGGAGGTTGAAATTCCTCCGGGATTTCCGACCTCAATGGTCACCATGCGGACCACACTGCCACCGTTG
>OLRY01001987.1_pt1 | contig 16026 bp, 17 predicted proteins | sample 1672541 | NCBI WGS metagenome assembly OLRY01 (sample SAMEA3136697, study PRJEB25190) | human gut metagenome | biome: human gut; feature: human-associated habitat; material: faeces | place: Austria | collected 2013 | reverse complement strand
CAGAGGATTTTTTCTACCGTATCTTTCTCAACCTGTTCGCAGTGTCAGATACCGTACTGCTACACAGGTCGGCTACTTCCAGCAAGCGCGACATGTCCGTGTCGCGCAACGGGCACGCACGTTATTACGCCCAGCACCTGCGAATTATAATTGATGTTAGACTTTACCGTAGGGTGCGACGACCTCGGCGCACCGTATCAAACGGTTGGTACAATCTGTATTCGGATACGTGCCCATTTAACCATATCGTGGGCGGCCAATGACCGCCCCTACGGGATAACCGTTGCAGATGAATTTACGTGCGGTGCGCCGGGGTCGTACCCCAGGGCACCTTCTCTTGCCCTTCGGGCAATTCATCTTGGCGCACCCTACGGTAAATATTGTGCAAGTGATAAAATTTGTACCACAAAATCAAATGCAAACGATATGCACCCGATAAAAAAACGGAGAACGGAAAACCCTTACGGTAATTCTCCATTCTCCATTTTCCATTCTCAATTTTTCTCGATGTCTCGAAACACGTTCGGCAAATAAAGCTCATGCTTCGGAATCTTCTCCCACGAAAACGCTTTCACGAGCTCCTTCGCGGAGACCGGCTCTGCGGTGTCGGTCAGTCCTGCGGCGCAGGCAAGTGCGCCGATGACCTGCTCAGGTGTGAATTTCTCCCGCAGAAGGCCGAGGTCGAGGTCCTCATCGCGCTTGGACAGGCGGCGCCCGTCATGGTCGCACAGCAGCGGGATATGAATGAAGTTCGGCGGTGTGAAGCCGAACAGCTCATACAGCCAGATCTGGCGCGGCGTACTGCCGATGAGATCGTGCCCGCGCACAACCTCGGTCACGCCGGACAGGCCGTCATCCACCACGACCGCCAGCTGATACGCGAACACGCCGTCCGACCGCCGGATGATGAAGTCGCCGCACTCCTCGGTGAGCGTTTCAGTATACTCGCCGTACACGCCGTCCGTGAACGTGATGGTGCGCTCGGGCACGCGCACGCGCGTTGCAGGCGCACGCTTTCTGCGCTTTTCGGCCACTTGCTCGGGTGTTAAATTGCGGCAGGTTCCGGCGTAGACCACCCTGCCGTCCGACAGGTGCGGCGCGCTTGCGGCGTGCAGGGCCGCTCTCGAGCAGAAACACGGGTACAGCAGACCTTTTTCGCGCAGAATCGCCTCGTATTTCTCGTAAACAGCCGTGCGCTCGGACTGATACGGGATTTCGCCGTCCCAGTCTAACCCTAACCACCGCAGGTCGTCGATAATTAAATCCGCGAAGCTGCGCGGACAGCGCATTTCGTCCAAATCCTCAATCCGCAGCAGAAATTCGCCGTTCTGCTGCCGCGCACTCAGCCATGCCAGCAGCGCGCACAGCACGTTGCCGAGGTGCATGCGGCCGCTCGGACTGGGTGCAAAACGTCCGATGGTGTGCATGTTTTTCACTCCTTATTGCTTTTTCTTCTTGGATTTCAGTGCCGGAAGTTCGTCATACATGGCACGCAGCAGCTTCTGCAGGAGAGCGGCATCGTCGGTTTTCGTCACCCGCAGCATGGGTTTTGCGCCGTCGTACGGAAATTCATAAGGCGCATCCGGCAGGCAGCTTATCGCAGCTTTGACCGGTTTGACCAGCAGGCGGTTATCATAAATTCCGCCGATGATTTTGCCGTTGTAGTAGAGTATGTACTCCCCCATCATGGCTCGATGCGTTACGCCGTCCAGTCCGGACAGGCGGTCTAATATTTCCGCAAGAAATTCCTTTGTAGTCGCCATTATCGTCCTCTTTTCCACGGTTTACCGCTTACATACCCTTTTTCGTACCAATACTCGTCGTCTGCCGGATTCATTTTGCGCTTTTTATGGAACAGGCGGTACATATAAAACAATCCCTTGACCTTCGCGCACGGCGTGACATTTCCGACATTTTTCTGAATGGCAGAAACCGTTTTCTCCACCTTTTGCTCGATTTTGTGCATGAAATTCTCGGGCATGCTGCTCCAGTCATATCCCCACACGGCCTGCGTGATAACGTGCGTGCGGCCGACGCCCCAGTAGTTCATGCTGTCGCGCAAATCCCGGACGGTGGATTTCATGCCGCCGCCCGCCGCGGTCGTGATGATGAGCGCCTGCTTGCACATCAGCGACAGGTCGGGACGGTGCACCAGCCAGCGGTACGCAAAGTGGTCGAGCAGGGTCTTGACCTGCCCCGGAATGTGGTAAACGTAGGTCGGCGCACAGAAAACGATCAGCTCGGAGTCATCAATCGCGGCGATGAGCTTCTGCATGTATTCGTGCCCGCCGCATTTATCCTCGCGGCCATTCATGCATGCATAGCAGCCCGCGCAGACATGCGGCATGTCCTGCGGCAGATAAAATTCGTGCAGCGTGCCGCCCGAAAGCAGGCGGTCGAGCACCATCTGTGCAATGCCGCAGGTGGACGATTTGGTTTTCCGTTTGTGCGGATAGATGATGGTTATGTTCATAGTGAACATCCTTTCTTGTGTAGAACAAACGACAGGATTAGGGATTTCCGTTTTGCGGGCGAACACTGTTCGCCCCTGCGGCTGCACATGTGCAGATAATTGACGAGTGACACGCTCTCCGCTCTCACGCATCCTCCTGCCATCAAACTCCTGCCTTGTAATATTACCACATTCACCCTATGCTTTACAACTCCCCTGCTCTCTTGTATAATGTAGGCAAGCGAGGTGACGCACATGAAAAAACGAATGCTTGCGCTGCTGCTGGGTCTGCTCTGCGCCGGACTGACGGCCTGCGGCAGCACGGACACCGCCGCAAAGGACGAAACGCCGTCCGCGCCGTCCGTCGAGCAGCCCGAGCCGGAACCCACGCCGGAGGAGGTCCGCCGGACGGCGGCGGAGCAGTATGCGGACGGCTTGACGCTCGAGGAGCAGGTCGCACAGATGTTCTTCGTGCGCTGTCCGGAGACCGACGCGGCGGCGCTGACGGCGCTGACGGCGCAGTACAACATCGGCGGCTATCTGCTGTTTGCGCGCGATTTTGACGGCCAGACCAAAGAATCCGTCGCAAATACCATCGCAGCCTACCAGAATGCCGCAAAAACGCCCATGCTCATCGGCGTAGATGAGGAAGGCGGCACGGTCGTGCGCGTCAGCTCCAACCCGAATCTGCGCGGCACGAAATTCCAGTCACCGCAGGCGCTGTACCGCGAGGGCGGCTTTGACCGCATCACGAGCGACACCGCCGAGAAGGACGCGCTGCTGCGCGATTTAGGTATCAATGTTAATTTTGCGCCCGTGTGCGACGTTTCGACCGACCCGAGCGATTTCATTTACGCGCGCAGCTTCGGCATGGACGCCGAGCAGACTGGCGAATACGTCCGCACGGTGGTTACGCAAATGGTCAGCGACAAGACCGGCATGGTGCTCAAGCACTTCCCCGGCTACGGCAATAACGCGGACACGCACACCGGCATCGCCATTGACGAGCGGCCGATGGACACCTTCCGGCAGTCGGATTTCCTGCCGTTTGAGGCGGGCATTGAGAGCGGGGCGCAGTCGGTTCTCGTCAGCCACAATGTGGTAAACTGCATGGACGCCGACCGGCCGGCGTCGCTCTCAGCCGAGGTGCACCGCATTCTCCGCGAGGAACTCGGCTTTGACGGCGTAATCCTGACCGATGACCTGATCATGGACGCCATCCGCGATTACACCGGCGGTGAAAACGCGGCGGTGCTTGCCGTGCAGGCGGGCAATGATATGCTCACCTCGTCGGATTTCGTGACCCAGTACAACGCCGTGCTTGCTGCCGTACAGGACGGCACGATTCCCGAGTCGCAGATTCACGCTTCCGCCGTGCGCGTCATCGACTGGAAAATGCAGCTTGGACTGATTTCCTATGACGCGTAAACAACAGAGTCCCGGCCTTGTCGCTTGACAAAGCCGGGACTCTGCGCTATAATCTTAAGTACAAACGGCGGCTCTCTGCCAAGAGCGGTCGTTCCTCGGATCGATTTTATGTCGAGAAGAAAGCCGCTTTCTTATTCAGGGGGGAGCGGTTATTTCTTTATGTATCCTAAGATACCAAAGACGATCGTGGTGATCAACTGAAACAACAGCAGCGTTTCGGAAATTGACATCCAGATCACCTCCCTTTTTATCATGGGAGGAACAACCTTTTTTCACCGTTTGCACTTCGATTATAGCATGTGTGTCATATTGTGTCAATCAACCGTCTTTTCAGACGGTTTTTATTTTTTGCTGTAAGAGACGGACTCATGTATCCGTCTTTTTTCATGTCATAAAATGCAAAAAACCGCCCCAAAAGGCGGCTTATTGACAGATTCCGATTGCATATGCTATAATCGAAACGGACAAGTTCACATAGCGGTCAGACCCTCTGTTCCTTTCCCGCTGTCTGCGGCAGGAAGGAGGTGGCGCGAATGCGGAAAAAGGCATTTCAGCTTTTCGTATGTGCAGTAATCCTGCTGTACATCTTCTGTATAAAAGCGCGATGACCGCTCGTCTGACTCACGAACGGTCATCATAACAAATTTCGATGACTGAGGGTCTGACTGCTGAACAGTGTCCTCTTGGGTATATTATACCCGAGCAGCCCCGGCTTTGTCAAGCGACAAGGCCGGGGTTTTTGCTATGCAGACGAAGTGAATTCTCAATTCATCTTAATCGCAGATATTCTTTCCGATATCCGCGGTGGCGTACGCATTCTGCAGGGTTTTGCCGCGGGTGCCCGCCTGATACTCATAATACGCCTGACTGCCGATCATGGCGGCGTTATCGCCGCACAGGTGCAGCGGCGGCATAAACAGCTGAACGTGCTCGCGCTTTGCCATGTCCTGCAGGGCCGCCCGCAGGAAGGAGTTGGCTGCCACGCCGCCCGCACACACAACGCGCCGCGCATGCGTCTGCTTGACGGCCATCTCGAGCCGCGGCACGAGCGTATGCACGACAGCCGCGCAGAACGAGGCCGCGAGACCGTTCCGGTCGATGGTTTCGCCCTTCTGCTCGGCGTTGTGCGCCAGATTGATGACCGCCGTTTTGAGTCCCGAGAAGGAGAAATCCAGCGGCGCATCCTTGATGTGCGAGTCCGGCAGCTTGTACATCTTCGCATCGCCGTCCTGCGCCAGCTTGTCGATCTTCGGGCCGCCCGGATAGCCGACACCGAGCACGCGGGCGACTTTATCGAACGCCTCGCCTGCTGCGTCGTCGCGCGTGCCGCCGAGGATTTCAAACTCGGTGTAGCTTTTCACCATCACGATCTCGCTGTGGCCGCCGGACGCGATCAGTGTCAAAAACGGCGGTTTCAGCTCCGGATACGCCAGATAAGTAGCCGCAATGTGTCCTCGGATGTGGTGCACCGGAATGAACGGCTTGTTCATCGCAAAGGCGAGCGACTTGCCGAAGTTCGCGCCGACGAGCAGCGCACCGATTAGTCCGGGCGCACAGGTCGCGGCAACCGCGTCCACATCGTGCTTGTCCATTTCCGCGTCCTTGAGCGCCTGCTCAGTCACGCGCACGACCGCCTCCATGTGCCGCCGAGACGCGATTTCCGGCACAACGCCGCCGTACAGCGCGTGCGTGGCGATCTGCGTGTCCACCACGCTCGACAGGATTTTTCGTCCGTCCTCGATGACGGCTGCCGCCGTTTCATCGCACGAGGACTCGATTGCAAGTATTTTCATGGTTAATCTCCTAAATTTTTCTCAAAGCACAGGCAGTTTTCCGCGCCCGCCGGACTGCCGTAGTACGGAATGACGCGATAGCCGAGCTTGGTGTACAGCGCCGCCGAATCCTCGGTCGTGCGGGCGGTCTCGAGGATGGCCTTGGTGAAGCCGTGCTTTGCCGCATCCTGCTCGAGAGCCGCAATGACCGCGCTCGCAACGCCCTTTCGGCGGAACTCCGGCGCGATGTAAATGCGCTTGACCTCGAATGTCCCCTCGTCGATCTTCTTCCACGCGCCGCAGCCTGCGGGCTTGCCGTCCTCGTACGCGACGATGCGGCAGTTAAACAGATGCGGCAGGTTGTACTTGGCGTAGCGCTTCTCCACCTCACCGACGAGCATGAAATAATACTCGTCCAGCTTGGCGGTCAGGTCGTGAAAATCCCTGTTTTCCGCGTCAACAAAGCGAAGCTCCAGCATGGCAAAATCCTCCTTCAAATCAGTGAAATCGTCATTAAAACCGCGTTTTCTGTGGGATTGCTGTAAAAATTCTTCCGTTTTCCGACCGGTGCAAATCCGGCTCCGGTGTAGAGCGCTATCGCCGGTGCATTGCTCTCGCGCACCTCGAGCGTGACGAACGCCAGCCCGTTCTCCCTCGCTTTCGCGAGGAGCGCCTCGATGAGCGCCCGCGCGATGCCCTGCCGCCGGAAGTCGGGCGACACGGCAACATTGGTAATATACCCCTCGTCGAGCACGGTCTGGCAGCCGACGTAACCCGCCGTTCTGCCGTCCTGCTCCGCCACGAGAAAAATGCCCTTGCCCAGCTCCTCGCGCAGCATGTTCTCGCTCCACGGCGCGTGAAAGCACGCGCGCTCGATCTCCGCCAGCGCCGCGAGATGGCGCTCCTGCATCACGACAATGTTCATCAGCTCAGGTTCTCGATGACCGCCTGCACGCCCTTGTCGATCTCGGCGGCAGACCGGCGGTAGGTGGCGAGATCGCCGCCGAACGGGTCGGAAATGTCCTCGGGCAGCAGTGTGAAAATCTTGTCCGCGCAGTCCGGGAACAGTTCGCACAGCCGGTCGTAGTGCGAGCCGGTCATGCAGACCAGATACTTCGCGTTTTCGGCCATCTCGGCGGTCAGCTGCTGCGAGCGGTGCGCCGAAATATCCGCGCCGCGTTCTCCGGCTGCGGCAACCGCGTTCGCGGAAGCCGGAAGGCCGTTTTCGGTGTATAATCCGGCAGAAGCCGCCGTTAAACCGGTCTTTTTCTCGCCATTATGTGCGCGGAATAAGCCTTCCGCCATCGGGGAACGGCAGGTGTTGCCCGTGCATATAAATATAATCTGTTCCATTGTATTTCACTCTCAACTTTATAATTGAAAATTGAGAATGGAGAATTGAGAATGTCGCTATCCTTGCGCGAGTTCCATCCGCGCTGCGACGAAGTATCGCGCATAGCGCGACCTATTTAATAACGGTGCTTCGCACCGCACATCAATTTTCCATTTTCCATTCTTCATTTTCCATTCAGTTCTTATTTCGCATCGTACCAGCTGTGCCCCGCCTTGGCCTCTGCCACCAGCGGAGCATCCATCCGGAATGCGTTCTCCATCTCCTCGGTGAGCAGACGCATGGCGGTTTCCTGCTCGTCCTTCGGTGCCTCGAGGATGAGTTCGTCGTGCACCTGGAGAATCAATCGGCTCTGCAGACCGTCTCTCAGCAGGCGGTCGCGGACACGCACCATTGCAATTTTGATAATGTCGGCGGCGGTGCCCTGAATCGGGGTATTCATTGCGACACGCTCACCGAACGAGCGCATATTGAAGTTCTTGCTCTTCAGCTCGGGCAGCGCGCGGCGGCGGCCGAACAGGGTCGTAACGTAGCCCTGCTCCCTGCCGGTCTGCTTGATGTCCTCCATATATTTTTTAACGCCCGGATAGGTGTCAAGGTAGGTTTTGATAAACTCGCCCGCCTCTTTGCGCGTCACGCCGATATCCTGCGCGAGCGAGAAATCCGAGATGCCGTACACGATGCCGAAGTTGACCGCCTTGCACGAGGAGCGCATCTGCGGCGTGACCTCCTCAAGCGGCACATGGTAGACCTTGGCAGCCGTCGCGGCGTGAATATCCTGCCCGTGCTTGAAGGCTTCGATCATGTGCTCGTCCTGCGAGATATGCGCGAGCACGCGCAGCTCAATCTGTGAATAATCCGCGTCAATCAGGACGTGATTTTCGTCCGGTGCGACAAACATGCGGCGCAGTTCGCGGCCAAGCTCGGTGCGGACCGGAATATTCTGCAGGTTCGGGTCGGTCGAGGACAGGCGTCCGGTGGCGGTCACGGTCTGCTGAAAATGCGTGTGAATGCGTCCGTCCACCGGGCTGATGACCTTGAGAAGTCCCTCAACGTAGGTGCTTTTCAGCTTGGTCAGCTTGCGGTACTCGAGGATGCGCGGCACGATCGGATGGTCCTCCGCGATACGCTCGAGCACCTCAACGTTGGTGGAATAGCCTGTTTTTGTCTTTTTCGGGGCGTGCAGGCCGAGTTTCTCGAACAGCACCTCACCGAGCTGCTTCGGGCTGTTGATGTTGAACTCGCCGTCCGCGTCGTGGTAGATCTGCTCGGTCAGGTCGCGGATACGCACGTCCAGCTTGTCACCGAAGGCACGCAGCTCATCCGGCTCGACCGCACAGCCCGCCGCTTCCATCTCAGCCAGCACGCGCAGGAGCGGCAGCTCGATTTCGTAGTACAGCTTTCGCATGCCGAGCTGCTCGATCCGGTCAGCCGCCTCGGCGTAAATGGCGCGCAGCGCACCGACATGCTGCGCCACGGCTTTCTCGGTGTCCTCCTGACCGCCGAGCAGCGAAACCGCCGCCGGATCGTCCAGATCCAGCTCCGGCAGCTCGGCGTTGCAGTACGCGAGCGCAAGCCGCGGCAGGTCGTAGCCGGACTGGGTCGGGTCGAGCAGGTACGCCGCGATGGCAGTGTCAAACACGATGCCCTTCGGGTCCATGCCGCGCTGCAGCAGCGCCCGCACGACGGCCTTCGCGTCGTGCAGCACGAGGGACAGCGTGCCGTCGAACAGGCGGCGCAGAATGTCGTTCCACGCGTCACCGAACGCCTCCGCGAACAGGATGTGCGCCGTGTCGCCGTCCAGCAGGCAGACTGCACCTAAGGTTTCCGGCACGATGGCGTACACGCGGTCGCAGTCGGTCAGCGAATCCATTAAGTTGAACGCTTCGAGCACATTCTCCACTCGTTCTGTTTTCAGCTCCGGCAGACGCGGCGCGGACACGCTCTCGCCCGAAAGGTCAAACCGCTTGATGAAATTCTTGAACTCCAGCCGCGTCAGCAGGTCGTAGAGCGCGGTCTCATCGATGTCCTGCGCGGGCAGGTGCTCCACATCCAGCTCGAGCGGCACATTGCGGTCGATGGTCGCCAGCCAGAAGCTGTCCTTCGCGGACTGTTCGCCGTTCTGCAGCTTGGTGCGCGCACCCTTTTTAATGCGCTCGTCCTCGATGTTCGCGTACACGCCCTCGAGCGTGCCGAAGTCGTGCAGCAGCTGCATGGCGGTCTTTTCACCGATGCCGGGCACGCCCGGGATGTTGTCCGACGAATCACCCATGAGCGCCTTGAGGTCAATCAGGCGAATCGGGTCGAAGCCGTATTTTTCGCGGAAAGCGGCGGTGTCGTAGGTCTGATAGGTGGTCTGTCCCATGCGGGTGGAAACCAGCATGACGGTCGTGCCGCCGCCGACCAGCTGCAGGCTGTCCCTGTCACCGGTTACGACCACGCAGGTGTCGCCGTGCTCGTCCGCGCGGCGGCTGATGGTGCCGAGCAGGTCATCCGCCTCGTAGCCCGCCTTTTCGCACCGGACGATGCCCAGCGCATCGAGCACCTGCTTTGTAATCGGCAGCTGCGCCGCCAGCTCATCCGGCATGCCCTTGCGGGTGGCCTTGTAGGTGTCGAATTTGAGGTGACGGAAGGTCTTTTCCTTCACGTCAAAGCAGACGATGGTGCGGTCGGGCTGCTCCTCGTCCTGCAGTTTGAACAGCGTAGCCAGAAAGCCGTATACGGCGTTGGTGGGCAGTCCCTCGTGGTTGGTCAGCTGCCGGATGCCGTAGAACGCGCGGTTCAATATGCTGTTGCCGTCTATCACCATGATTTTCATGTGTATTTTCCTCGCTCATTGATACATTATATATAGTATACCACAGTGGCTGCTAAACGTTAAGTTTAACGTAAATTTTTATGCCACTGGTGGTATACGCCATTCAATCATTTATAATAGCCGAATGAGGCTATTATACCACAGTTTCCGCTGTACTTCCACTGTTCGAGCGGTTATCCTGCCGCGGCTTCGAGCGCCGTCCGCATGGCGGCGGTTTTCTTTCTGCAGTCTATTTCAATTATAACACGCCTGCCCATAAAGGCAAAGAAAAACGCATGCATCGGCATTTGTTGATTCATATGCAGACGCGTAACCGTAGGGGCGCACAGTGTGCGCCCACACAACGGTAAACCGCATGGTATATCAATCATTTGCATACGTTTCCGGTTTATACGCGCCCATTTAACAAAAATGCGGGCGAACAATGTTCGCCCCTACGGGATAATCATGTGCAGGTGGTAAACAAACGGTGCGCCGAGTCGTCGCACCCTACGGTATACCTTTATTACAATATCAAAACGGAGAAACACGGTAAACCATCACATATTCAAACCAACCGATTCGCATATTTTCAACGCGTTTCATCGCAAAGTACAATCATACCGTAGGGCGGGGGGTCCCCACCCTATGATTTAGCGTTTTCTGGGCACTAAAAAACCGTCCCGCAAAGCGGGACGGTTTCAGAGAGGTGCTTATTTCTTTTGCGGAGGCGTGCTATGATGACAGCTGCCGCCGCAGTGGGCGCAGTCGCCGCTGCAGCCGACGGACTTCTTGACGAAGACCGAACGGACCGCGAAGAACACGATAGCCACTACGATCAATGCCAGAATGATATCACCAATACTCATGGTTAAAGCCTCCTTTCAAATCCGAAGGAAATCAGTTGGCGTCAACGCTCATACGGCGCAGGCCCTCGGTGGAGTCAGCCTTGGCCGGCTTGCGGAACAGCAGGAAGATGATCAGCGCGATGAACGCGATGGCAACGACCGTGCCGACACCGAAGGTCAGCTCGCCGGTGATCAGACCGCCGATCTGATAAATGATGGTGGATACAACGTAAGCGTAAGCACACATGTAGCCGATTGCGAAAGCAGTCCACTTGCCGTTGTTCATCTCACGCTTGATGGCGCCCATTGCCGCGAAGCACGGTGCGCACAGCAGGTTGAACGCCATGAAGGCATATGCGCCGACCTGCGTGAAGTCAGCAGCCAGCTCGCCCCAGATTTCGGAGCCGTCCTCTGCAACCTCGCCAACGAAGTGATACAGCTGACCGAAGGTAGCAACAACGTTCTCCTTTGCGACCAGACCGGAGATGGCGGCAACGGTGGATTTCCATGTGCCAAAGCCCGGCAGCGTGAAGATCGGAGCGATAACAGAGCCGATACGCGCCATGATGGAGTTGTCAATATCGGATACCGCGCAGAACGCGCCGCCTTCCCAGCCGTAGCCGAGGGTAAACCACATAAAGATGGTGGACAGCAGGATAACGGTGCCTGCCTTCTTGATGAAGGAGGAGCCGCGCTCCCACATGGAGCGGAATACGTTGCCGGCGGTCGGAACGTGATAGCTCGGCAGCTCCATGACGAACGGAGCCGGGTCGCCGGTGAAGATCTTGAACTTCTTGAGCATGATGCCCGAGATGATGATGGACAGCACGCCCAGAACGTAAGCGGAGAATGCGATGGTGCCGGAGCCGCCAAAGAACGCGCCTGCGAACATTGCGATGATCGGCAGCTTAGCGCCGCACGGTACGAAGCAGGTGGTCATGATGGTCATGCGGCGGTCGCGCTCCTGCTCGATGGTACGGGAAGCCATGACAGCCGGTACGCCGCAGCCGGAGCCGATCAGCATCGGGATAAAGGACTTGCCCGAAAGACCGAACTTGCGGAAGATACGGTCCATGATGAACGCAACACGCGCCATGTAGCCGCAGTCCTCGAGGATAGCGAGGAAGAAGAACAGGATGAGCATCTGCGGAACGAAGCCCAGCACCGCGCCGACACCGGCAACGATACCGTCCATTACCAGGCTGTAAACCCAGCCGTCCTCGTTAACGCCCATGGAGGCGAACAGCTTCTCCAGCAGTACCGGGATACCCGGAACCCAAACACCGAAGTCAGCCGGGTCCGGCTCCGCAGCGGTCAGGGTTTGTTCAAAGCCTGCGAGGTCAACGTCCTCGGTGGTAATCTCACCGGAGTCCTCGTCCTCAAACGCGGCAGTGCCGACAACCGATGCAGCAGCCGGGTCTGCCTCGATGGCAGCAGCTGCGTCAGCGATAGCGGTTTCGTCCGCCTCTTCGGCCTCGAGCTGCTCGGTCAGAGCAGAGGTGTCGATGCCGGCCTCGTCGGCAGCCTCGAGCCATGCGTCGCGGCGGGTGATCTGGTCGTCGTACTCGGCGGTTGCTTCCTCATAGTCGGCAGCGCCGATGGTGAACAGATGCCAGCCGTCACCGAACACACCGTCGTTCGCCCAGTCGGTGAAGATGCCGCCCGCGGTGGATACGGAAACGAAGTAAACCAGCCACATGACCAGTGCGAAGATCGGCAGAGCGAGGATTCGGTTGGTAACGATGTGGTCAATCTTATCCGAGGTGGACAGACCGGTCTTTTTCTTCTTTACGCAGTCCTTGACCAGCTTTCCGATGTACTGATAGCGCGCATCGGTGATGATGGACTCCGCGTCGTCGTCCAGCTCCTCCTCAACGGCGGTGATGAGCTTCTCGATCTTGTCCTGCACGTCCTTGCCGAGGGTGAAGCGCGCCTGCACCTTGCTGTCGCGCTCGAACAGCTTGACAGCGAACCAGCGGCGCTGTGCGGGCTCGGTAACATCCGCGATCAGCTTCTCGATCTCGGTGACGGCGTTCTCGATGGTACCCTCGAACGCACGCTTTGCGGGTGCATTGCCTGCCTTGGCAGCCTTTTTTGCAGCCTCGACCAGCTCCTTGGTGCCCTCGCCCTTGATGGCTGCGGTCTCAACGACCGGCACGCCAAGCTCCTGCGACAGCTTCTTTACGTCGATCACGTCGCCGCGCTTCTTGACGATATCCATCATGTTCAGCGCGATAACGACCGGAATGCCCATCTCGAGCAGCTGGGTGGTCAGGTACAGGTTGCGCTCGATGTTGGAAGCGTCCACCAGGTTCATGATGGCCTGCGGCTTCTCGTTTACGAGGTAATCACGCGCAACGACCTCCTCCAGCGTGTACGGAGAGAGGGAGTAGATACCCGGCAGGTCGGTGATCAGGACTTCCTTGTCGCCCTTGAACTTGCCTTCCTTCTTTTCCACGGTAACACCCGGCCAGTTGCCGACATACTGGGTCGCACCGGTCAGATCGTTAAACATCGTGGTCTTGCCGCAGTTCGGGTTGCCGGCAAGTGCCAAACGAATTGACATGTTTTTTCCCCTTTCTTGGAATTAGCGGGTGCTAATCCCTATGTAAAAAAAATTTTAACGGGTTTTGTGTGACGTTTCATCCACCTTTGCAGTCAGAACCGTGCGCCGATGCGGTACAACGGCGCAGAATTCATCTTATAAGGGGAATGAGACAGACAGCAGCACATCGTTTATAAAACAGCGTGCCGGTGTCCTTTAGTCAACCTGAATCATCTCAGCGTCTGCCTTGCGAAGCGACAGCTCATAGCCGCGCACGGTGATCTCGACCGGATCGCCCAGCGGCGCTACCTTGCGGACATAGATCTCCGCACCGCGAGTGATGCCCATATCCATGATGCGGCGGCGGGTTGCACCCTCGCCCTCAATCTTGCGGACGGTTACGGTGGCGCCGACCGGCGTGTGTCTCAGATTGCTCATTTGCGTTTGCCCCCTTTGCAATTAAACCATAATGCGCGAAGCCATCTGCTCGGAGATTGCGACGCGCGCATCCTTCACGTTTACGATCACGTTGCCTGCCAGAGAAGACACAACAGTGACCTTTGCGCCCTCGACAAAGCCGAGATTCTGCAGGAACTTTCTCGTCTGGTCTTTTCCTCGAATGGTCTTTACGGTGGTCTCTACACCAATGTCTATTAACGTAAGCGGCATAATGGTAATCCTCTCCTTTTCTGTAATCTCTGCGTGAAAAAAGTGTTTTTGTATCGGGTTAGAACACTCTAACCCCTTTATCATTTGAAGTTTACACCAGCTAACCTTTTGTTGTCAAGACAGAAAAAAAAGTTTGTCGAAGCTAACCAATCTGTACAGAGTTTGCCGCGGCTAATTGTGCAGTATGCTGTTGCTAACCGTCAACATCCTGCAGATAGGAGGAAGCCCGCGGCCATTGTTCCGGATGACCGCGGGCTCATGTTATGTTTTGACATACCGGGCAGTATGCCATGGGGTTTCCCCCGGGACAAGAAAGGATATTTGTATCATAACCGATACCGTCGTATCGGTTACGACCGTGAGAAATTGTTTCGGCGCTGCGCGCAGGTATGCACACGCCGCAAGAGAAAATCTAATTTAGAATGCTGCGAAGCCCTTGCCGAACTCCTTGCACTTTGCGATGCCGTCGTCATCCGGGGTTTCGTTGATGATGAGGCCCTCATCGGTGTAGATGACAGCGTTTGCGTCGTTGGTACGCTGTACCCAGTCACGCATCCACTGGCCGTCGCCCCAGCCGTAGGAGCCGAACAGTGCAACCTTCAGGCCGGAAATCTTGCTCTCCAGCTCGGTGAAGAACGGGTCGAACTCGGTCTCCTCGAGAACCTCGGCACCCATAGCCGGGCAGCCGAGAGCGATCTTTGCGTACTTAACAGCGTCAGCCGGGGTGGTGTCCGCAACGTTCAGTACGTCAACCTCCATGCCGCCCTCGCGGATGCCGTCTGCAATCGCGTTTGCCATCTGCTCGGTGTTGCCGGTCTGGCTCCAGAAAATAACTGCTGCTTTGCTCATGATAATTTTGCTCCTTCGCATGTATTGTTCTATATTTGTAGTTCTATCGAGTTATGCTATGCTGCAAACACTTCGAGAAGGGTTTCGCCCTTATCAACGCGTCTGGTCACGGCGTGGCATACCCGCGATAGGCGGTCAAACAGCCGGGATGCCGCTTCGGCATCGCCGTACACCTTCCAGAGACCGCTTAGCTTGCAGCCCTTTCCGGCGTATCGAATAAAGCCCACAACGTCCTCGATCGGGTATCCGAGGAACAGTCCGATCTCGTGCGGAAAGTCCTTGGACATGGCGATGCGGCGCTTGAGATTGCGCAGCAGTACGTCGAGCGGCTGACCGACCGGGTACGCAAAGTGCCGGAGCACATGCTGCACCTGCGGGTCCGCCATGCGGCGTTCAAGCTGCGGCTTGCTGTATACCAGTAAGAGGAAGCGTGCGCTGCAGGCGCAGACGATCTCGAAGTGAATTTCTCGCGCTGAGAACGCATCGCGGTATTCCTTTAATCGCTGCGGCAGATCGGGATATAAATTCCGGTCGCACGACACCAGACTTGCCGGTTTGATGCCCGCCAGTGTCGGCGAGCAGTAGGTCGCTAAAAGTCGATCCAAGCCATTTTGCATTGCTGATGCACCTCCCGTTTACAGTATTTCCGGTCTGTACATTTGGTATGCGTTTTTCCCGAACAGCGCGGCTGCGGTTAGCCATTCAGCCGCGCAGGCCCTGAGGCAATACCGCACAATTAAAGCTGCGGCGTTTTGCGGGTCTTTTGTGCCCTGATTTCGTTGTGATTTTTTGCAATACGTCAAGTATTGCTGCAAAACCACGCCTCATCAGTGCGCAAAATCCGCCGCAAACCGCTCTTGTTCAATTATGCGGTATTGCCTATACGGTTTTGTTCGGAATGATGCGCAAAATACAGAGGAAGCTGTTTCTTTTATAACTTTTCAGCACGTTCCCGTTCCGTGAGGAAGCGTGCCGGTCAACGGGGCGTATCAGTAAGCCTCGGCTAACCATGTATATAAGTTAGCATATCCTAACCAATATGTCAAGCACTTTTTCGAGAGAAATTTTCGGCTGAATTCCGGGTGGTTAGGTTTTGCTAACCATACCGTTCGGATAGACGTTTTCTCAGCGTGAGAACGGGCGTTTTTGCTGCCTTTTCGGGCGGGAAAATTTTTTCGGGATTTCCCGGATTTTCTGCATCGGCTTACCGGGGCACGCGAACTGCGTCAGCGTGTTCGCCCTGACGGGGCGGCTCCTTTCTCTGCACCGGAAAGCCGGGGTGCGCGAACTGCGTCAGCGTGTTCGCCCTTTCCGG
>OLRY01001984.1_pt1 | contig 16039 bp, 9 predicted proteins | sample 1672541 | NCBI WGS metagenome assembly OLRY01 (sample SAMEA3136697, study PRJEB25190) | human gut metagenome | biome: human gut; feature: human-associated habitat; material: faeces | place: Austria | collected 2013 | reverse complement strand
CAGCATGAGCTGGCACCGATCTATGAAGGTGTAAACCAGTCCGTAGACCACAACCAGATCGTTATGGAGACTATGAAGAAAGTGGCAGAGCGCCACGGGCTGGCATGCCTTCTTCACGAGAAGCCATTTGCAGGTGTCAATGGTTCCGGTAAGCATAACAACTGGTCCCTGACAGCAGATGACGGCACCAACCTGATGAACCCGGGAGATACACCTCATGAGAACATCCAGTTCCTGTTAGTTCTGGCATGCATCATCAAGGCAGTAGATATCCACGCAGACCTGTTAAGAGAATCTGCTTCCAACGTAGGAAATGATCACAGACTGGGAGCAAACGAGGCACCGCCAGCAATCATTTCTATCTTCTTAGGCGAGCAGCTGGAAGATGTTATCGATCAGCTTTGTGATACCGGTGAGGCAACTCACTCCAAGCAGGGCGGAACCTTAAAAACAGGTGTTGATATCCTTCCTGACTTTGATAAAGACGCAACCGACAGAAACAGAACCTCTCCATTTGCATTTACAGGAAACAAGTTCGAGTTCCGTATGGTAGGTTCTTCCGACTCTATTGCATCTGCAAATACAGTATTAAATACCATTATCGCTGAAGCCTTCAAGGAAGCAGCTGACAAGCTGGAGAAGGCAGATAACTTTGATATGGCTGTACATGACATGATCAAAGAAACCCTGGCAGCTCACAAGAGAGTTGTATTCAATGGAAATGGTTATTCCGATGAGTGGGTAGCAGAAGCTGAGAGAAGAGGACTTCCAAACATCAAGTCTATGGTAGATGCTATTCCGGCACTGATCACAGACAAGGCTGTAAAACTGTTTGAAGAATTCGGCGTATTCACAAAGACCGAGCTGGAGTCCAGAGTAGAAGTTGAGTATGAAGGCTATGCAAAGGCTATCAACATTGAAGCAAAGACCATGATCGATATGGCTGGAAAGCAGATCATACCGGCTGTTATCAAATACACAACTGCTCTTGCAGCTTCCATCTCCGCAGTAAAGAGTGCTTGCCCTGAAGCAGATGTAAGCACCCAGACAGAGCTTCTGTTAGAAACCTCTGATCTTCTGGCAGAAACCAAACTGGCTCTTGCAAAACTGACCGAAATTACTGAAAAGAGCGCAGCAATGGATGGCGGCAAGGACCAGGCAGTTGCTTACCATGAGGAAGTCGTTCCTGCAATGGCAGCATTAAGAACCCCGGTAGACAAACTGGAAATGCTGGTAGACAAAGACTTATGGCCAATGCCGAGCTACGGCGATCTGATCTTTGAGGTTTAATAAATCTTATAAAATAGAAGGTTCCGCCTGCGTCAGCAGGCAGATAAGCGCGAGAGTGCGGTGAACCTGAGTATTGGACGCAATTACATAAATAAAATGCCCTTCTGGTGATATATAACGTATCCCGGAAGGGTGTTTTTTTCGCGGTATGAGTGGCATTGTTTAACTTGCATTTTAAACCCAGTGTGCTATAATGTTCATATATTTTTGAAAAATAATAAAAATGAACATAAATATAAACATAAGCATAAGCAGGAAAAGGAGTTAAAGATCATATGAACCGACAGGCGCTGGTATGCAGAAATATACTGGAAAAACCGGATATTACACAGCGGGAAATGGCGAAAAACATGGACATATCCCTGGGTACAGTCAATGGGCTGGTGAAGGAATGTCTGGCAGAGGGATATATTGCAGAGGAAGAAAATGGGAAAGAAAAATATCTCATCCTTCTGGAAAAGGGAAAAGAACTGTTAAAGCCTTATAAAGTAGATGGGGCGCTGATCATTGCAGCCGGTTTCGGTTCCCGTTTTGTGCCTCTTACCTTCGAGACTCCAAAGGGTCTTTTAGAGGTCTTTGGAGAGCGCATGATCGAGCGTCAGATCAAACAGCTCCATGAAGTGGGGATCCACGACATTACCATTGCAGTAGGCTATTTAAAAGAAAAATTTGAATACCTGATCGATAAATACGATGTGAAATTATTATACAATCCGGAATACTCCTGCAAAAACACGCTGGCTACTGTATACAGAGCCAGAAAGTTCTTAAAAGGCCGGAACGTATACATTCTTTCATCAGATAACTGGATGCGGGAAAATATGTACCATTCCTATGAGTGCGGTGCCTGGTACAGCGCAGCCCACGAAGAAGGAGAGACCAAGGAATGGTGCCTTACCTTTAATAAAAAGGGCCGTATCAGCGATGTAAATGTAGGCGGAAAAGATGCGTGGTTTATGTACGGTCCCGTATATCTTTCCAGGGAGTTTTCCGCTAAATTCCTTCCTGTATTAGAGGCTTATTATCAGATCCCCGGAACAGAGCAGTTTTACTGGGAGCAGCCTTATGTGGACATGTTAAAGGGAGAGGCAAAACGCCGTCTGGAAAAAGAGGACAAGGAGCTGTTGAAACAGACAGAAGAAGCCTGCGGCATACCTGCGTCCAAATGGAACGAGATCGAGATGAATATCAACCGCCAGCCGGATAACCAGGTATACGAATTTGAAAATCTGGAAGAGCTGCGCCTCTTTGATACCCATTATCAGAACCACTCCGATAATGCGGCCATGGAGCTGGTAGCAGAGGTATTCCATGTGCCGGAGTTTCAGATCACAGACATCAAATGCTTAAAATCCGGCATGACCAATAAATCCTTCCTGTTCCGCACCGGAGATCATCACTGTATCTGCCGTATCCCCGGACCTGGCACAGAGCTTCTTATTAACAGAGAGCAGGAAAAAGAAGTTTATGATGCCGTCCGTCCTCTGGGCATTACAGAACATGTGTTGTATCTGAACCCGAAGACCGGTTATAAGATCTCTGAATACTATGAAAATACCCACAATGCCAGCGCAGACAACTGGGACGATATGAAGACCTGTATGGATATGGTGCGAAAGCTTCATGAAGCAGGTTTAAAAGTAGGCCACAGCTTTAATATCAGGGAGCGGATCAGCTTTTACGAGAAACTTTGCCTGGAACATGGCGGCATTCCTTTTGAAGACTACAGTCAGGTTCGTGAATGGGTAAATCAGTTGTTAGATGCCTTAGATAAAATGGATCTTCCACAATGTTTATGCCATATTGACGCAAATGTGGATAACTTTTTAATTTTCCCGGATCACAGTGCAAAACTTCTTGACTGGGAGTACGCAGGCATGTGCGACCCGTTAATGGACGTATCCATGTGTGCGATTTATTCCTATTATGAGGAAGAGCAGACCGAAAAATTACTGGAACTGTATTTACAGCGCAGACCAGATGACAAAGAGCGGTTCATCACCTATGCAGACGCAGCCTTAGGGGGCTTCCTCTGGTGCCTGTGGGCTGTATACAAGGCAAGTCTGGGAGATGAGTTTGGAGAGTACACCATTATTATGTACCGGTATGCGAAGCGGTACTATAAGAAGCTGATGAAGGAGTTACCACAGTTCTTTTAGAAACGCCCCATGATATGGGAACATACACAAATGCATTTCAAAACAGGTTTCAGAAAATTGTAATAAAAATGTTAATCATGGAAAGTTCATTTGTGCTATACTTAATTAAAAGTGAAAAATAATTGTGCGATCAATGAAAAAGAGACGATACAACAGAACAGGAGGAGAAAATGGGACGTAAAAAATATTTCGCAGCCCTTGCAGCAGCTGGTATGATCGGCGCTATGGCGTTGGGATCTGCGTTTAATTCATACGCCGCAGATGGATGGACCAAGTCAAATGACCATTGGACCTACATCTACCAGGGCAAGACCTATACAGGTTGGCTGGAAACCAGTGATGGCAAATATTATATGGACCTTTCCGATGGACATATGACTACCGGATTTAAACAGATCGATGGAAAATGGTACTTCTTCCGTCCAAACGGTCTGATGGCTCAAAGCCGCTGGATCAATCCGGAATATGGCAAATGGTACTACTTCTTAGGTGACGGTACCATGGTTACCGGCTGGTTAAAGATCGGAAACGATTATTACTTTATGCGTGGTGACGGATCTATGGGAACCGGCTGGCGTCAGATGGACGGTGCCTGGTACTACTTCCAGAGCAGCGGCAAATGTGTAGTTAATTCCTGGGCACAGATCAAGGACAACTGGTATCTGTTTGGAACAGACGGAAAGATGATGACCGGCTGGGCAAAAGTTGACACCGACTACTATTATCTGAATACAGATGGGCGTATGCTTACAGGCTGGCTCACTGACAGCGAAGGCAATAAGTATTATATGAATCAGAGCAATGGCAAGATGAGTGTAGGCTGGAAGCAGATCGATAATGCCTGGTATTATTTCAATACCAATGGTCACATGATGACAGGCTGGATCCAGGTAGATAATAAGATCTACTACATGAATCCGACAAACGGCGGAAAGATGACAACAGGAACCTCCCTGGATATCAACGGAACTACCTACAACTTTGATGGAAGTGGTGTATGCCAGAATGCAAGCGGCGTATCTGCTCAGACACCATCTAGCAGCAGTACTTCTGCTTCCGGTGGTGTAACCGGTGAAAATGGCGGACCTGGTGTATCAAGAAATTCCAGCTCCAACAATGGTCCTTCCGGTGGTAACACTTCAAATAATACATCAAACAGTCCTTCCAATACCACATCCAGTTCTGACACCTTAACGGCAGGACGCACAGACGGACCAGGCTGATAGAAAACTTTTAAATTGCAGACTACATAATGGGGATGTCAGGAAAAAGACATCCCCTTTTTCAGGAGAACAGGCATGAATAACGCAGATAAGATCATAAAACGATGCCGGGCGCTGGCACTGGCAGGTATGATTGGGATCACCAGTCTTGGAAGTTCTCTTCCAGCCTTTGCTGCAGGTCCGGGGGATGACTCATCCCGGGTATCAGAGATTTCCACAGGAGGTCCTGGAGATCCGGGAAATACTAATTCTTCCAATTCTACAACAAACACAGGAAATTCAAATAATTCAAATAGTAACAATAATACTAATAACAGCAATAATACAAACAATACAAACAATTCCAATACATCATCCAACAATACTACCACAAATACCAATGCCTGGAAAAAGGTAAACGGTACGTACCAGATGTCAGATGGAAGCGCGATCCAGAATGTGCTCCATCGTGGTATTGATGTTTCCAGATGGCAGGGAGAGATCAACTGGAGCCAGGTGGCAAAGGATGATATTTCATTTGTTATGCTGGGAACCCGTTCCAAGGGAGTAGTAGATCCCTATTTCCACAAGAATATCCAGAACGCAACTGCCAATGGTGTTAAAGTAGGCGTTTATATTTATTCTCTGGCAACTACCACAGACATGGCAGTCCAGGAGGCAGATTTTGTATTAAACCTGATCACCGACTATCCGATCTCCTATCCGGTAGCATTTGATATGGAAGACTCTACTCAGGGAAATCTGTCAAAATCAGAGCTGGCGGCTATTGCAAACGCTTTCTGCAAGCGGATTTCTGCAGCCGGTTATTACCCGATCATCTATGCAAATGAGAACTGGCTGAACAATAAACTGGATATGAGCCAGATGAATTATCCAGTATGGGTGGCAAGATATTCTGCCCGATATACCTGGCAAAATCCGGTGATGTGGCAGGCTACAAGCAGCGGTTCTGTAAAAGGTATCAATGGCAACGTGGATATTGACTTCCAGTTTAAGGACTTTACCTCTGTGATCCCGGCAAACACCTGGCGCACCATTAACGGAAAGCGTTATTATTACGCAAATTACGAAAAACAGAAAAATGCATGGGCACAGGATGTAAATGACTGGTACTACATGGATAAAGACGGACTTGCATCTACCGGCTGGATCACAGTAGCAGATGCCCGTTATTATCTGGATACTACTACCGGAAAAATGCAGACTGGCTGGCAGTCAGAAAACGGAAAATGGTACTACCTTGGAAGCAGCGGTGCTGTAAAGAAAGGCTGGATCAGTGATAATGGTACCTGGTACTATACTGGCAATGACGGTGCTATGCAGACAGGCTGGATCGAAGTTAGCGGCAAACGCTACTATCTGGAAAATTCTGGGAAAATGGTTACTGGCTGGACGAACCAGAACGGCAAATGGTATTACCTTGGCAGTTCCGGAGATCTGTTAAAAGGCTGGATCAATGATGGTGGCACCTGGTATTATTCCAACAACGAAGGTGTGATGCAGACTGGATGGCTGACAGATGCAGGTGGAAAATATTATCTGAGAGGCTCCGGTGCCATGGCAATTGGCTGGAGACAGTTAGATGGTGCATGGTATTACTTTAACAGTGATGGCAGGATGGCAACAGGAATGATCGAGGTAGGCGGGCTTCGTTATTATATGGATCCTTCCGACGGTCGTATGGTATCTGGCAGAGCAGTAGAAATAAATGGCGTCACCTATCAGGCAGCCGCAGATGGACATTTAAGCCAGCAGGGTCAGGAAACAACAGGGGACCAGAGCAGCCAGAATTCCGGAAATAATGCTTCAGGCAGCAATACAGGAAATAATAACACAGGAAACAACGTTCAGATCACTCCTGCAAACTCTACCACAGGTTCCTCTGACAACAGTACTTCCAACTCCTCTTCTGATGATCAGAAAGTAACAGGCGTAAATGGAGGCCCGGGAGTAAAGAAGGACTCTGCAAATAATGGAAACAATGATAAGGTAGTAACAGGTCAGGCACCAGGCTGATGAAATAACTATTTAAATCCGCTTTTGGCAGAATGGGAAATCTGCTTCAAAGGCGGATTTTTTTGCGTATTCCCGCATAAAATAAACAGATACCATTCATCAGGTGAACCGTGCATAACAGGTATATAAAATATTTCGTCTTTCTTCTGTTTACAGCAGATCTGGTCTTATCCGCTATTTTCCTGAAAAATGATCACAGGGATATAGAAAAAATATTTTCACTTCCTGCACTTTCAAAAGTTGCCGGCCAGCCCGGGTATATAGCCCTCACTTTTGATGATGGTCCGGACCGGAAATGTACCCCGCTTCTTTTAGACGGACTGAAAGAACGGGGAGTCCATGCTACCTTTTTTCTTATGGGAAGCAATATAGAAGGAAAAGAAGATATTGTAAAGCGTATGAGCGAAGAAGGACATCTTATTGGCAATCACAGTTATGAACATATCCAGCTGACAAAAGCGGGAGCGGAGGCAGTCTGTGAAGCAGTAGAACATACCCAGGAACAGATCGAAGCCATTACCGGAAAGCGCCCGGAATATATACGTCCGCCCTATGGTGACTGGAACGAAGAACTGGAAGAAGAGATTGGAATGAGCCCGGTCCTCTGGTCTGTAGACTCTTTAGACTGGAAACTAAAAGATAAAGGAAAGATCGTCCGGCGGGTCTTGAAAGATGTAAAAGATGGGGATATTATATTAATGCATGATATATTTCCTTCCTCTGTAGAGGCAGCCCTGGAGCTGATCGATATACTGCAGAAGGAAGGTTATGTTTTTGTAACGGCTGATGAATTGTTGATCGAATGAGATCAAAAGAAAAATGGAGAAATTAAATGGATCTATTTGATTATATGAGAGAAAATACGATGGAGAAGGAGTCTCCTCTGGCTTCCAGACTTCGTCCGCGCACACTGGATGAGGTAGTGGGGCAGCAGCATATCATTGGAAAAGATAAGCTGCTCTACCGGGCGATCAAGGCGGATAAACTGGGATCTGTGATCTTCTATGGACCTCCGGGAACAGGAAAAACCACCCTTGCCAAGGTGATCGCAAACACCACTCAGGCAGATTTTAAGCAGATCAATGCCACTGTGGCGGGTAAAAAAGACATGGAAGAAGTGGTCACAGAGGCAAAAAACAATATGGGAATGTATGGACGGCGGACCATTCTTTTTGTAGATGAGATCCACCGTTTTAATAAGGGCCAGCAGGATTATCTTCTTCCTTTTGTAGAAGACGGTACACTGACACTGATCGGTGCTACTACGGAAAATCCTTATTTTGAGGTAAACGGGGCGCTTCTTTCCAGATCCCGTATTTTTGAGTTAAAGCCACTGGAGAAAGATGACATTAAACAGCTGATCTACCGGGCGGTAACCGACTCAGAACGTGGAATGGGAACTTACCGGGTAAAGATCGAGGAAGATGCCGCAGATTTTCTGGCAGATATAGCCAATGGGGACGCCAGAGCAGCCTTAAATGCAGTAGAACTGGGAGTTCTCACGACAGAACGCAGCGAAGACGGATTGATACATATTGACCTTGCTGCTGCCCAGGAATGTATCCAGAAACGGGCCGTGCGTTATGACAAAGATGGAGACAACCACTATGATACCATCTCTGCTTTTATTAAAAGTATGCGGGGATCTGACCCGGATGCGGCCGTGTATTATCTGGCACGTATGCTGTATGCAGGAGAAGATATTAAATTTATTGCCCGCCGTATTATGATCTGTGCTTCTGAAGACGTTGGAAATGCAGATCCACAGGCGTTAAATGTAGCAGTAAGCGCAGCTCTTGCAGCAGAGCGCATTGGACTTCCGGAAGCTCAGATCATCCTTTCCCAGGCAGCTTCCTATGTGGCATGTGCCCCTAAAAGCAATGCAGCCTATGTTGCCATACAGAATGCCATGGAAAATGTAAAGACCACCCGTACCATGCCGGTGCCGGTACATCTTCAGGACCGTCATTACAAAGGTGCAGCGAAATTAGGACATGGTGAAGGCTATAAATATGCCCATGATTACCCGAAACATTATGTTAAGCAGCAGTATCTTCCAGATGGAATGGAGGGTACAGTATTCTATGAACCATCAGATAATGGCTATGAAAAGCAGATAAAAGCCTATATGAAATGGTTGAAAGATTAACAATGGCAATGTATAATAAAAAATGATAAAAATAATTTTACGTGGATCCCAAGGCAGAAATTCTCACTCTGCCTGTCGGATCTGTCTATAAAAGGAACTTCCCAAAATCTGGAAAAATCCCGTATTTTACAAAGACAGGCAAACTGAATAATTCAGATAACAGATGCATAATAGATAGGAGAGTAGTATGCGCGAAAAATTAGAGACAAGGTCCCTTGCCGAACTGAAAGAGATGGCAAAAAATGTGGGTCTGAAAGGGATCAGCGGCCTTCGTAAGGCAGAGCTTATTGACCTTTTATGTGCCCAGGAAGAGAAAAGTCAGAAAAACACAGCAGAAACAGTAACAGTGAAACCTCACAGCAGCCGTGTAAATGCTGAGAAAACAGTGCGGGAGAAACCAGTCCAGGAAACCCGCAGTCAGGAGACCCACCCACAGGAGAACCGGGTGCAGGAAAGTCGTGTGCAGGAAAATCGCAGCCAGGAAAACCGTGTGCAGGAGACCCGCCCACAGGAAAACAGATATCAGGAAAAGCGTTCCCAGGACAACCGGAATAATCAGAGAAATAACCGTACATACGAAAGATTTAACCAGACTCGTCCGCAGATCCGTACATATGGGAACAACAATTATAACAATAACAACAATAGTTACAGCACTCCGGCAGCTGCCCCTGTTCAGCAGGCGGCTCCCGTCAGCCAGACTTATTCTACCCAGAACCAGACTTATGTCCAGAATGTGGACAACCAGGAGCGTGTGGCAAGACCGGAATACAGAAATGACGCCATGGGACTTTCCACACAGGATATGGCAGAATTAGACAGCGGCATTGAGGCAAACGGTATCTTAGAGGTTATGCCGGACGGTTTCGGCTTTATCCGTTGTGAAAACTTCCTTCCAGGTGAAAATGATGTCTATGTTGCACCGTCCCAGATCCGCCGTTTCAACTTAAAGACCGGTGATATCATTGTGGGAAACAGAAGAGTAAAAGCAGCTACAGAAAAATTCGCTGCACTTCTCTATATTAAAACAGTGAACGGCTATCCATTAAGTGCTACTGAGACAAGACCAAACTTTGAGGATCTGACCCCGATCTTCCCAAATCAGCGTCTCCACATGGAAAATCCAAGAGAGAAAACTTCTGTTGCCATGCGGGTATTAGACCTGCTGGCACCCATCGGTAAAGGACAGCGTGGTATGATCGTTTCCCCGCCAAAAGCTGGTAAGACCACTCTCTTAAAACAGGTGGCAAAAGCCATTACCACCAATCATCCGGACATGCATCTGATGATCCTTTTGATCGATGAGCGTCCTGAGGAAGTAACTGACATCAAAGAAGCCATTGTAGGGCCAAATGTAGAAGTTATCTATTCCACCTTTGATGAGCTTCCGGAGCGCCACAAACGTGTATCTGAAATGGTTATTGAACGTGCAAAACGTCTGGTAGAACATGGAAGAGATGTTATCATCCTTTTAGACAGTATCACCCGTCTGGCAAGAGCTTACAATCTGACCGTTGCCCCAAGCGGCCGTACCCTTTCCGGTGGTCTTGATCCGGCAGCACTGCATATGCCAAAGCGTTTCTTCGGTGCTGCAAGAAATATGCGTGAAAAGGGCAGTCTGACCATTCTTGCAACAGCATTGGTAGATACAGGAAGCCGTATGGATGATGTGGTTTACGAGGAATTTAAGGGTACCGGCAACATGGAACTGGTGCTGGACCGTAAACTGTCTGAAAAACGTATCTTCCCGGCTATTGACATTTTAAAATCCGGTACCAGAAGAGATGATCTGCTCCTTACAAAAGAAGAGGCAGAGGCAGTAGATATTATCCGCAAAGCCACCAATTCCTTAAAGCCGGATGAGGCAGTAGAGAAGATCTTAGATCTCTTTTCAAAGACCAGAAATAACCGTGAATTTGTAGAGATGGTAAAGAAGATTCGCTTCTTCTAAGACTTCCTTTTTCTGATATGATATAGTATAATTAAAAGCATGAATCAGGGGGCTGTCAAAAGACCTTTTGACTCCAAAATTTAATTTAGGAGGGAGTATGTTATAATGAAAGATTACATGAAGATATACCAGGAATGGTTATCAAATCCTTACTTTGATGAGGCTACAAAGGAAGAACTGCGCGCCATTGAGGGCAATGAAAACGAGATCAAAGAGCGTTTCTATATGGACCTTGAGTTCGGAACCGCTGGTTTAAGAGGTATCATCGGCGCAGGTATCAACCGTATGAATATTTACGTTGTAAGACGTGCTACCCAGGGACTTGCAAATTATATTATCAAGCAGGGAGCAGCTAACAAGGGCGTAGCAATTGCATACGACTCCCGTCATATGTCCCCGGAATTTGCTATGGAAGCAGCTATGACTTTAGCAGCAAATGGCATCAAGGCATATAAGTTTGAGTCTCTTCGTCCAACACCAGAGCTGTCCTTTGCAGTACGTGAGTTGGGCTGCGTAGCAGGTATCAATATCACTGCAAGCCACAACCCGCCGGAATACAATGGTTACAAGGTATACTGGGAAGATGGCGCACAGTTTACACCTCCTCATGATAAAGGTGTTACAGAAGAAGTTCTGGCAATCGAAGATCTGTCTACAGTAAAGACTACAGATGAGGCTTCTGCAACAGCAGCAGGTCTGTATCAGGTAATTGGACAGGAGATTGATGATAAATACATCGCTCAGGTAAAGGCTCAGGTAGTAAACCAGAAGGCCATTGATGAGATGCAGGATCAGATCACTATCGTATACACACCTCTTCACGGAACAGGAAATATCCCTGCAAGAAGAGTTATGAAAGAGATCGGATTTACCCATGTATACGTAGTTCCGGAGCAGGAACTGCCAAATGGCGATTTCCCAACTGTAAGCTATCCAAACCCGGAAGCAAAAGAAGCATTTGAACTGGGCTTAAAGCTGGCAAAAGAGAAAGATGCAGACCTGGTACTGGCAACTGACCCGGATGCAGACCGTCTTGGTGTATATGTAAAAGATACCAAGTCCGGCGAATATATTCCACTGACTGGAAATATGTCCGGATCCCTTCTGTGTGAGTACGTACTCAGCCAGAAGCAGGCAGCTGGAAAGATCCCGGCAGACGGACAGGTTGTTAAATCCATCGTTTCCACCAACCTGATCGATGCAGTAGCAAAATCATACGGCGCAGAACTGATCGAGGTTCTGACCGGATTTAAGTGGATCGGAAAGCAGATCTTAAAGAATGAGACTACCGGACATGGTACATACCTTTTCGGAATGGAAGAGAGCTATGGATGCCTGATCGGAACCTATGCCCGTGATAAGGACGCTATTTCCGCAACAGCCGCTCTCTGCGAGGCAGCTGCATACTACAAGCAGAAAGGCATGACCTTATGGGATGCAATGATCGCTATGTATGAGAAATACGGCTACTATAAAGATGCTGTAAAGGCAATCGGTTTATCCGGTATTGAAGGACTTGCAAAGATCCAGTCCATTATGGAGACACTGAGAAATAATACTCCAACCGAAGTTGGCGGCTACAAAGTAACCTCCGCAAGAGACTACAAGTTAGACACCATCAAAAATATGGCAACCGGCGAAGTAAAGCCTACCGGACTTCCTTCTTCCAACGTTCTCTACTATGACCTGGAAGACGGCGCATGGATCTGCGTAAGACCATCCGGCACCGAACCAAAGATCAAATTCTACTTCGGCGTAAAGGGAACTTCCCTGAAAGACGCAGAAGAGAAAGAGAATGCACTTGGCGCAGCTGTAATGGCTATGGTTGATAAGATGATGTAATGAGTCCAAAAGAAATCTTCGAATGCGTCACAGGCGCATTCTCGATATGCATGGCAAAACAAGCGGCTGCGAAGCAGACATTTGTTTTTCTTGGACCATTAACGAATGAACCGTCTGCGTAAGCAGACAGTAGAGCGCGTCAGCGCGGGGTTCATGAGTGGATACCTGGCAAACGTAAACACCCCTGGGAAAGAAAATTTCAATCCCAGGGGTGTTTTTATGTTTGCTCTGCCAAGACATCTCCCCGCCATCGGCGGGAAGATAATACCCAGCATATATCCCCGCATCAGCGGGGACATAAACGCTTACTATTTATTTCTCTTCTCAGCCGCTTCCCTCAATTCCTTCAAAGCCGCTGCAAACTTCATAGAAGATGCAGATGGATTTCCACGTAAAATACTTCTGCGGTAGAAATTCATATGTTTCATCATATCCTGACGTTTCTTTGTTAATTCCGTCATACGGCTGCTCATTGCTGCGATACGTTCATTACGGCTGGCAGTCATAGCAGCTTTTACATTCTTGGCAGCTTCGATCTTTGCAGCCGCCTCTTCACGGTACTGAGCTGCTTTCTCATCTGCATGTTCCTTTAACTGAGCCGCTTTTAATGCAGTCTCAAGCCGCAGTTTTGCCGCCCGCTCCGTTGTCTCATATTTTAACTGGGCTGCACGTTCTGCAGTTTCATTTCGCAGCTGCGCAGCTTTACCGGCTGCTTCCACACGCAAAGTTTCCAGCTTCACAGCCGTATCTTCCTTTGCTTCTTCCAGTTTCTGTTCTGTTTCTGCCTTCAATAATGCCAGCTGAACCTGAACATCGTCCAGTTCTGCCTTCATCTTTGTCATGGCATCAAGCACCCTGGCAAGATCCAGGGCAGTACGTACAGATTCTGCAGTATCAATAATGAAAACCACTGTGATCACAGACAAACATGGGATGCCGATCATAGTTGGAACATGAAGCACCCATCGTTCAATGGGCTTGTGGATCACCTCAGTAAGAAAAATCGTCAAAAATCCCCATGCAACAGAAGAGGACAGACAGATATATCCGTTTAAATTAAAACGCTGGTTGCTGTAATCCCAGTATTTCATTTTAAACAGCCGCTCCATTCCCCAACCCGTCACATATTCCAGGATCGTAGCACCGATTACACCGGAGATGTAAACCATGACCAGACTGCTCTTAAATGGAAGAGATACCCACAGCATCATCACAGCTCCCGTACCATAAAGAGGAAGCATGGGAAGTCGCAGAAAGCCGCGGTTTACAAAACGGTGCTGTTTCAAAGATACATAGGTAGACTCAAAGATCCATCCGAAAAAGCAATATATATAGAAGAAACTCAGCCATTGATACCAGGTGTATTCGTACATAGGTTGTCCATCCTTTGTTTTAATGATATGATACCAGGGTCAAAAGGCCGGAAATCCGACGCAAGCTTGCTTGCAGGAGGATTTTTGAACTTGGGACCCGCCAAAAACATGAGTAAGGAGCCATTTTTTGAAGAAAAATGAGCGGATTACGAATCAACATCATGATATGAGTATACCATATTTCTTTTACCTGTACTACCACTTCACTACCCGGTCGATCAATTTTTGCTGCTCTTCTGAAGACCGGGTCAGATAGATCCGCGTAGTCTCAATACTTTCATGTCCCATCAGATCTGCCAGCAGGGAAATATCATTAAACTTCTCCAGAAAATTCTTTGCAAACCGGTGCCTGAAAGAGTGAGGATAAACCTGTTCAGAAGGGATCTTATACCGTTTTGCCAGTACCTTTAACTGGGAACGGATACCTCTGGCAGTGATCACCTGTCCATTTCTCCCTGTAAAAATATAACCGGAAACGATGTCACGCCTTTTCAGCCATATTTCCGCTTCCTCACAAAGAGCAGCAGGAAAATAAATACGCCTCATTTTACCGCCTTTTGAGTACAGATCCATCATCCCCAGTTTTACATGCTCCGCCTTTATTTTCAAAAGTTCGCTGACCCGCATTCCCGTTGCTCCTAAAAAACGTACTACAAAATACCAGAACCAGTTTTCATCCTTCTTCAGCTTCTTTTTTAGTATCTCATAGTTTCTTTTAGATATTACATTGTCAATAAAAGTCTTCTGCTGGTATTTTACGGCAGGAAGTTTAAAGGATGAAATTTCCATATATTGTAAATATTGGTTCATGCCATGGATATGTACATTTACAGTAGCAGGACGGTAATGTTCTAAAAGCCATGCTTTATGAGCCTGAAGGTTTTCAGGGTCAATGGTATCAGAATGGGAGAAAAAGTGGCGGACAGCCAGAAGATAAATACGGATCGTATTATCAGAAGCTCCTTTGCGGAGCAGGAAATCCTTAAAAGGGGTCAGTTCCAGGTCGTTGGATAGTGTATTTTCAGATCCGTTTTCTTTAAACCTGGTATTATCTGAGGGAAAAATAAATGTAGTTTCCATACAATACACCCCCTGCAGCTACCAGTTTACAACCTGATTAACAATACGGTACTGTTCCCGGCTGCTGCGCCGCAGGTAGATCCGGGTGGTTTCAATGCTGTCATGTCCTAAAAGATCCGATAACAGGGCAATATCCGGACACACTTCAATAAAATTCTTTGCAAACCGGTGCCTGAAAGAATGAGGATACATAACATCCGGGTCAATGTCGTACCTTGCTGCAAAAACCTTTAACTGGAAACGGATCCCGGAAGCAGATAAGGGAGCTCCAAACCGGTTTAAAAATAAGATCCCATCCGGACGCTGGGAAAACCCGGGCCATTCCTCAAATGCCTTTCGCAAAACAGCCGGAATGTAAACCCTGCGCAGCTTATTCCCTTTAGAATAAATATCCCGGTATCCCTTTTTTACATCTTCAACATCAAACAATACCAATTCGCTGATACGCACCCCGGTAGCAGCCATAAGCCGTATAAGAAAATAATAATTATATTCCCCATCTTCCCATAAGCGCTGCTTTAAAAACTCATAATCTGCCTGACTGATGATCTGTTCCAAAAATCCTTTCTGCTGCACATGTACCATAGAGACCGGACACAGGGAGCTTTCCCTGTAACGTACAAAACAGTTCATGGCACGAAGCCGCAGATTGACGGTCTGTGGTTTATAACGTTCAATGAGAAATACTTTATAAAGCTGCAGATTTTTATCCGTCAGCTGGGAATACAGCCCGTAAAACTGCTTCAAAGCATAACAATAAGCGGTGATCGTCCGTTCCGACATATTTCGTTCCAATAAATATTTACGAAATTGTGTTTGTGCCCGTTTCCCTGAAATTCCCGCACTATTACCTGTAGTTGTCATCTGTTCTTTCATTAAAATATCCTCCTTAAGTGAAATAATGTCCTCTCGGAGTCTTTCCTGCACCTGCCTTTGTGGCCGATTTTCCGCCAGTC
>OLRY01001969.1_pt1 | contig 16134 bp, 10 predicted proteins | sample 1672541 | NCBI WGS metagenome assembly OLRY01 (sample SAMEA3136697, study PRJEB25190) | human gut metagenome | biome: human gut; feature: human-associated habitat; material: faeces | place: Austria | collected 2013 | reverse complement strand
CACAAATATATTTTTTTAAATTTCGTCAGTTTTTACAATGGTCTGAACAGTAACCTTTTATGCCATTGATGCAGTCTGAGACCATACGGTCATATCAGCAGATTATAAGAAGTCTGACAGAAGAATGTGGTTATGAGGGCATCTTTATTATTTTTGATGAATTCAGTAAATATATAGAAGGACATGAGAAATCCGGTTTTGCAGAGGATATGAAAACGCTGCAGGATATGTGCGAATTGGCGGAAAGTTCTGATCAGAAATTATTTTTTACAATGGTGGCACATAAAAGTATTCATGAGTATACCAGGAGTATAGACACTTCCATGAAAAATGCGTTTCGCGGAGTAGAAGGAAGAATTTCAGAGATATCTTTCGTCGTATCCGCACAAAATAATTATGAATTGATCGCCAATTCAATCCGGAAGGAAGAACCTGCGTTTTCGAAACAATATGAAAAAGAGATTGTGAAAAATGAGCAGGGGAAGTTCCAGAAGTTATCCTATCAGCTTCCATGTTTTCAGAAATTATTTTCAGAGCAGGACTTTGAACGGATCGTTGCCAAAGGATGTTTCCCGCTGACACCGCTTGCTGCGTATGCATTACTTCATATCAGTGAACGTGTTGCACAGAATGAGAGAACAATATTTACATTTTTAGCAGATGATGGACAGGGAAGTTTATCATGGCTGTTAGAGCGGAATGAAGAAAACTGGGTAGGCGTTGATAAAATTTATGATTATTTTAAATCAATGTTCCGTGAAACCGAAGATGTACCGATGATCCATTCAGAGTGGCTGAAGGCAGAGTATGCGTTGGGAAAAGCGGAAACGGAAGATGAGAAAGCTGTCATAAAAGCAATCGCAGTAATCCGTATGTTACATAGAGAGGATGAACTTCCTGCACAGGATCAGGCAATCTGTCTTGCATTAGGGATGGACCCGGAAAAGAAGTATCGTCCTGCAATGGAAAAATTAAAAAAAGATGGGATTTTAATGTTCCGCAGCAGTGTCGGAGTATATGCATTCCGCAGCAATGCAGGCGTTGATGTGGAAAAAGAAATCACGAAGAAGATGGATGAGCAAAAAGGGCACTGTAATTTTTGCCAGATTCTGTCAGAGGCTGCAGACACAGAGTATGAACTGCCAAAGCAGTATAATCAGGAATATGCGATGACACGCTATTTTCAGTATGAGTATATGTTTTCAAAAGAGTTTTTTGCCCTGGAAAATACAAGATATCTGTTTGATGAAAAGTTTTCAGACGGAAAAATTATAGTGATGCCGGAAAAAGAAAAACCCCAAACAGATGAGATACAAAAGCAGTTAGATAAACTGGCGGATAAAAGAATTCTTGTGTTAGTGTCCGACCAACGTTTTGACAAAGAGGAATTATTACTTCGTTATCAGGCGGTTATGACGTTAAAAGGGGACAAACGCTTTATTGAAGAAAATGAAGTGCTGCTGCAGGAACTTGAATTATGTGCTGAGGATATCCGGTTTGAAATTAATATCTATCTGGAAGAGCATTATCTGCCGGAGAGCGGAAAGGTAATAGTTCTCCAGACGCAAAAGAAAAAAGAAAAGTGTACAACGGCCGCAGAATTTAATCAGATATTAAGTGATGTCTGCAGAGAATATTATGGCTACGCGCCGCGTGTAAACCATGAACTGTTAAATATTGAACACATCGGCAAGCAGTATTTAAGAGCGCGCAATCAGGTGATCGATAAAATGTTAGGGCATGAGGATCTGTCTGTGTACCAAAAAGGAACCATGCCGGAGGCTATGGTATATCGTGCTGCATTTGTGCATACCAGAGGGGATAAGGGCTGTCAGAAAGTTAGTTTAGAGATAGATCGTTTTTTTGCGGAATGTGCAGGTGAAAAAAAGTCTTTTCAGATATTATACCAGCGATTGCAGGGAAAATGTTTTGGCGCAAGGCGAGGAGTGATTCCATTGTTTCTGGCAAAAAAATTATCTGAAATTGAAGGAACAGCGGTCATTTATATTGGGGAGAAAGAGCTGGAAATTACTTCGGATAACCTGAATCATGTGAATGATTTTCCAGAAAACTATGCATTGTATCTGGAGCTGGAAACCGTTGAAAAAGAAAAATATTTAAAAAAATTGGAAAAGATTTTTGAATGTGATACGGAGAAGTTTTCCGGACAGAGCAGATTCGCACAGATTGCTGCCTGCATGCAGAAATGGTATCGGTCACTTCCCCAGTACACGATGATAACACTAAATCTTCCGGAAAATCAAAGTGGATCGATAAAGAAACTTAGGAATCTGTTGAGAAGAGCAGAAATCAATCCAAGAGAATTGATATTTGAAAAAATTCCGGCATGCTATGGAGAACCTGGTTTTGAGCAAACGGCACAGGATTTAAAAGAAAGTAAAAAAATATTAGATGATGTATTTATTACATTAAAAAAACAGGTGGCAGGAAACATAAAGCGCGAATTTGGAAAAACGCAGAATGTGAGTCTGAAAGCATGTTTACACGAATGGTATCTGGCACAGAATTATTCATCAAGAAATCATGTACTGGCAACGGCAGAGAGTGAATTTTTGAATTATTTAGAGAAACTTTCTACCAATGATGAGGGAGAAATTGTATCAGCGTTGTCTTATATTTTATCAGGGGTATATTTAGAGGACTGGAATGATACAAACTTTGTAGAATTTCAGGAGAAATTGCACGCGGTAAAAGCTGAAGTTGAAAAACTTGAGGAACATGGTAAAGATGCAGGTGGCAGCAGTCGTATCCTGTTGACAGACCAGAATGGAAATGCCATAGAAAAGTATTATAATGCGGATATTTCGGATACAACGAGCCTTTACTTAAAGAATATGTTAGAAGAGGCATTGGAGGACTTTGGGAATACGCTCGAAACAAATCAGAAGGTTGCAGTGCTGGTGCAGACTTTAGAGGGATTATTACAGTAAGAGAAGAGGAGATTGGTTATGGAAGAAATTTATCTTGATAATGCAGCGACGACATTTCCAAAACCAGAATGTGTATATCAGGCAATGGATGAAATTGCGCGGACCGGTGCTGTCAATGCAGGCAGGGGTTCTTATGCGCTGGCGCGGCAGGCATCCGGGTTGATTGAGAGTACAAGAAAACAGATCAAAGAACTTGCAGGAGCAGATGATGTAGCAGAGGTTGTGTTTACAGCCTCTGCTACGCTTGCATGTAACGTGATTTTAGGGGGACTCGAATGGAAACAGACGGATATCGTATATGTTTCACCTTTTGAGCACAATGCAATGATGAGAGTGTTGTATCATTACCAGAAACAATATGGATTTAAAATTATCGAACTTGCATTAAACAGGGAGTCGTTAGAATTAGATTTGTCACAGATCAGGTTTCAGTTCACCAGAGAACATCCAACAGTCGTTGTTATGAGTCATGTCAGCAATGTGACAGGTTACATTCTGCCAATCAATGAGGTGGCAGAGTCAGCAAAACAATATGGAGCAGTTGTGGCGGTGGATGGTTCACAGGCGCTTGGGCTTGTGCCGGTAAAATTGAAAGAGAGTGGAATCGATTTTTATGTTTTTGCGGGGCATAAAACACTCTATGGTCCGTTTGGAGTTGGAGGATTTATCAGTGAGGGGGATATTTCTTTAAAACCGTTTCTTGTGGGTGGAACAGGCAGTGATTCCTTAAACCTTGATATGCCAGGACAAATGCCGGGAATCTTAGAACCGGGAAGTCCCAATATAGTTGCGATTGCAGGATTACATGCAGCCTTAGAAGCGTGCTGTGACATGGAAAGGCAACTTTCACAAGAAAGAAAATTTGCAGAATATCTGATTGAAAAGCTAAAAAGAATAGACGGAGTTTTACTGTATCTGCCTTGGGATGAAATGAAACGAACCGGAATTGTTTCTTTTTCCATAGAGGGTTACCGTGCGGATGAAGTTGGGATGCTGCTCGATGAAGATTATCATATAGCGGTCAGAACAGGGTATCAATGTGTACCGCTGATCCATAAATATTTAAAAGATGAAAAATATGGCGGCGTGATCCGGGTGGGGATCGGACGTTTTACAAAGCAGAGTGAGTTGGAAATATTAATCAATGCGATAGAAGAAATTGCAGAAGGGTGAAGGAAAAATGGAAAATCAACGTTTGGATTTTGGAGAGATTGTCAGAAAAATTGCGGAGGATAAAATGCTGCTGCCGGATTTTCAGAGAGGATTTGTCTGGAAGGATGAAGAACAGAGAAAGATCGTAGCATCAGTTCTGGCAAAAATGCCGATAGGGAGTATTTTACTGTTGAAATCAAAGCCGGATGAGTATGCATCGAAGTCAATCGGTATGAAAGAAAAAAATACATATCAAAGCCAGGATGGTGAGGTCGAATTTCTACTGGATGGACAGCAGCGTATGACAGCGCTTACGAATGTTTTTTCAAATGTGATTTATGAAAAATGTAAAATGTTTTCAAAATTGAGTTCACGGGCATTACAGCGAAGATTTTTTTTAAGAATTCCAAAGTGGGAGAACTGTAAAGAAGAGGCAGATCTGTTTGGAGTCCATAATTTGACTTTTCCCATATCAGATTCTGCGGAACCGGATTTTCTGACAGCGGATATTTTACCGTTTATTAAATGTGCCGCATTTTTTAATCAGGATGGAGAGCCGTATAATCCACAGCAGTCTTTGTCGACCCGTCTGGATGATTTTTGCCTGACAAATGAGGATGGATATTTAGTACCGCTGTATTTGATGGTGGCACCGGAAAATATAAAAAAGGCGCAGATAATGCTGCGCTATAATACGATCACCTCTGATATTGCAGGTAAAATCGGAGATGAGATCAGACAGCATTTTACAGATTTGTCGGATGAAAATAAGAATGATTTTATAGCAGAGATTTTTGGAAATGATGAAAACTGTAATGAAATAAAAGAAGATCATTCTAAGTTCGGTGAAAAAGTGCAAGAAAAACAAATGGTGTGGAAAGTCTGTCTGACAAATTATCTGGATTCCTGTGTAAAGAATATGGCGTTGAATAAGATTGAGGTATCGGGGGAACAGCGTGACAGGGCGATCGATATCTATGAGAATTTAAATCGTGGAGGAATCAGTTTAAATACTTTTGATCTGGTTATGGCGAGAGTTGCAAAAGTAAGTACAGATAATTTTTATCGTCGTCTGGTCAGGTATATTCAGGAAGAAAAAAGTTATGACAAACAAGTCTTACCGGATCAGATTGTTCCCTTGATTGGGGAAAAAATACAAAATAATCAATACAATGCATCCATCAGTACGGGATGTTATAACGAGGAAAAGAATGACATAGCAGGAAAGTATATTGATGTTTTTTTAGATGTGCTGTGTCTGTATTGCAATAACAAGTTATTTGAATCGGATAAATTCAAATTAGATTATATAAAGAAGAAGCAGATTCTGATGTTAGCACCAACGGATATTAATGATAATGCGAAAAAGGTTTGTGATGCCATAGACAGGGCAATGTTTTTCTTTCAGAGCAGATGCGGAATCCGGAATATCCAGGAAATAAATTATTCTTTGATGATTGTCTTAGTGGCAGTTATATTTTTAAAGGATAAGTGGTTTAACGATAAAACTGTTCACGATATTTTAGAAGCGTGGTATTGGTCATCATTATTTTCCGGCGAGTATGATAAAGATCAGAATATAAAGATGATCGCGCATCTTCAGACCATGGTAAAGACAATGCAGGCATCCAGCCGAAAAGAGAATGTTGACTGGATTGCAAATATCAAAAATTATGTGTTGGAAGCACAGAATTTTTCGGATGAAAAGTTTTTACTGATGGAAAAGGCGGATGAAGACCGTATCCCGAAAAAAGTGATGCGCATGTTTATGTGTCAGTATCTGCTGTCAAAGACATATAAGGATATGTTTGACGAAAATAAAATTTTAAGTGCATATTCCGATGAAACAGAAAGATTTGAGGCACATCATATTATACCGCTTGGAACAGTAAAACAGGTAGGGGAATCTACGAAAAAACTTCGTGATGATGAAAAAAATATCTGCAACTCGCCTTTAAATTTTTTGTACATAACGAAAAAAGCAAATAAGGAAATATCCGATGAATCCTTAAAAGATTATGTACAGAAGATCAACGCGGAAGCAAAAGCAAAACTGCATATTACGGCTTATACAAATTCGGATATACCACAAGATCAGGTAAAACAGATTTTAAGGGAACGGTATGATTTCCTGAAGGGGGATATCAGGGAGCGGATCAGTACTTTATTAAGTTAAATACGGCTTGGAAAGTGCAGATAAAGATATTGTTTTACAAAAGAACAATGCAGGATGGAGGTATTTTATGAAAGAGGTCAGTGAAAAAGTAATGCGGAATATGATTTTTGAGGTTCTTCATGTGGAGCGTAAAAATTTGCGGAGCAAGGCAAAAACAGATCAGAGGATGGCGGAGGAACTTGCAAAGATCATAGTTGATTATGCGAAGATGTCAGTGTAGCAGACTTAGGGGGAGAATAGCATGAAATTCCAGAGCATTACAATGAATAATTTTATGAGGTATAAGGGGCAGAATGTAATCGAGTTCAGCTGCGATGAAAAAAGAAATGTTACTGTCGTGCTGGGAGATAATACGGTTGGCAAGACAACAATTGCACAGGCATTTCGCTGGGTGCTTTATGGTGCGGTATTGACAGAACGCGGAAAGCAGCAGGAAGACTACCAGCTGTTAAACAATGATATTCTGGCAATGATGGATGCGAACAGTAAAGCGGATGTTACGGTGGAACTGGTTGCTGTTGATGATGAAAAAAGATACCGGATCAAGCGTGAAATCCATTATACGCGTGCATATCCACAGCTGATCGCAAAAGAATTTTATAAGAAAGTTTCACTGGAAATATCAGAAAAGGATGATCCAAATGCCGGTATTTCTGTGGAAACGGAAAAAATAGAAGAGGTAATCCGTGAATTATTTCCCAAAAATCTGTCACATTATTTTTTGTTTGATGGAGAGAGATGGAATGATGTAACTGTTAACGGTGTGCGTGAAAATATCAAAGAGTCTGTACATACACTGACCGGATTATCTGCGTATCAGGCTGCAATCTGGCATTTGAAGGATATGGGAAGTCATTCCGTTATTAAAAAGTTCAAAGGAAAGATATCAGGTTCTGGTAATATGTATGATAATCTGGAAAAAGACCGGAATCGCATGGAACATGAGATAGAGCAGTGTAAAGATAAGATAAAAAATATCGAAATCAATATACAAAACAATAATGAAAAAATAGAGGAGGTGCAGCAGTATCTTCTTGAAAATAAGAATACGGAAATTTTGCAGGCAAAATATAACCAGTTATTAGTAGTAAGAAGAACGCAGGCGGAAAGAGGAGTTGCTGCATATAAAAGTCTGGTAAATTTATTCAGTGATAAAGCTTATATGTTGTTTGCGAAACCGATGATAGAGGCATCTGTGAAAATGGTAAAATCTGTTGCAGGAGAGCGGCGTGACATACCGCATATGCATCAGGCAAGTATTGACTATATTATAAAAACAGGCAGATGTATCTGTGGAACTCCGATTTTACCGGATTCTAAGGAATTAGAATGTCTGATGGAACAGAGAAATTTTCTTCCGCCGGCAGATATTGGTTCATTGCTGGGTGAGTTTGAACGGACAGGACAGCGCTGGAACCGGCAAAGCAATTCTGTTTATGATGATTTAAGAGAAGATGCGCAAAATGTGGATCAGAGCATCCGGGCTTACGAGGAAACCTGTAATCAGTTAGCCGGGATGGAACAGCAGATGGACAGGCAGACAGACTTTGCCGAAAAAAGAAAAATGCTGAAATATTATCAGAGTGAAAACAGTAAATTAGGGGTGGAAAAGGGAACACTGCAGGGACAGATCTTAAATTTTGAGCGGCAGATCGAACGAACAGAAGCTGAGATGAAGAGTCAGGAAGTCAGAAGCGAAGAAAATAAAAAATGGCGAGAGCGTGTAGATTTGGCAGAAGCATTATATACAAGATTAAAAAATGATTTTGAGGTAAAAAAGAATAAGACATTTCTGGAATTAAACGGACAGATCCAAAAAAATTTTGAGCGTATGTTCAATGCGAAAGATAAAAGAATACAGTTGACGAAAAATTATGAGATCCAGATGTTATATCAGACGGATTTGGGTTTCCGCGAAGAGAAGAATCTGTCAGAGGGCGAAAAAATCGCACGCAATTTTGCATTTATCGTTACAATCATGGAATACAGCAGAAATAAAAAGGCTGAGCATCTTGGAGTGGAAAGTGGAGGAGATACACTGCCGATTGTTTTAGACGGACCGTTTTCTAAACTGGGGGATAAAAATATTAGTCTGATTGCAAAAGTTTTGCCGGAAGTATCAGAACAGGTAATTATTTTTATGCTGGACAAGGACTGGAAGTACACAGGACTCGATGAATATGTCGGTGCGTCTTATTATATTGAAAAAGCAGCTGACGAGGCATATGCGTCCATACGGAAAGTAGAATCTGACCAGTAGCGGAAGGGGATACAAAAGATGGGGAATTATGAATTTTTTAAGAAGGAGTTTGAATTTCATGGAAAGCATGCCAGGATGGCAGGTGAATTGTGGGTAAAAGGTGACTATGAGCATACCTATTTCCGGAGACTGATCGATCTGTATATGGTGGCAGCAGTGGTGGGATTTCGCGTAGACCGTAAAGCAAAGGAAGATTTCTCGCCGTTTGGGACAAAGAGCATTTTAGCCGAGCAGGTCATCAATGCAAAAGAAGAATTAGATTTTATTATGCAGATGATGATCATGCTGGATGCGAAAGAAAGCATGCCGGCTGAGGAGGCAGTAAAAAAAGCATTCCGGGGTGCGGAGACGGAGGAAGAATTTCAGGCTTATCAGTCCATGTTTCATGATTATGTCAGAGGCGGGGTAGAGGAACTGTATGAGAGACTGATCATTCAAAAAGCAGAACCGGACAGTGAATTTTATGATAATAAAACAGCAAATCTGATGTCTGTGTTAGAAAGATTTGGTTATGGTTTACAGGATATGGAGGAGTAATAATTTTACATGATTTTTGAAGGAAAAATGTAAAAAAAATAAAAAACAGGTATTTACAATCGTCGAAAACAGGGGTATAATTTAAGAGAATTATATCATACCAAGTGATAATTAGGTTATTACAATAAGGTAAGAAACCTAAAAGCTCTAATCCCATTCTTCGGAATGGGATTATCTTTTATACAGAAGTTTATTCATGACAATGACCGGTATGCGGATCATTGTTGAAGCGCGCAGAATAAAACAGTTGTCCCGTTTGCTGGTATGAGAGAGAACGGTTCAGATGAGAGGAGAAGGAACATGGACGAAAAAATGGATTATCGTATTGGGTTGGATATTGGTATTGCATCCGTCGGCTGGGCGGTATTACAGAACAACAGTGATGACGAGCCGGTTCGTATCGTAGACCTTGGGGTAAGGATATTTGATACAGCAGAAATCCCGAAAACAGGTGAATCTTTGGCGGGACCAAGGAGAGCTGCACGAACGACAAGAAGGCGGCTTAGAAGAAGAAAACATCGTTTAGACAGAATCAAATGGCTCTTTGAGAATCAGGGTCTGATAAATATTGATGACTTTCTGAAACGATATAACATGGCAGGGTTACCGGATGTTTATCAGCTTCGCTATGAGGCATTAGACCGGAAACTGACGGATGAAGAATTAGCACAGGTGTTGCTTCATATTGCAAAACACCGTGGATTTCGTTCGACCAGAAAGGCAGAGACGGCTGCAAAGGAAAATGGTGCAGTTTTAAAAGCGACGGATGAAAATCAAAAGCGGATGCAGGAAAAGGGATATCGTACGGTCGGGGAGATGATTTATTTAGATGAAGCATTTCGAACCGGATGTTCCTGGTCAGAAAAGGGATATATTCTCACCCCACGCAATAAAGCAGAAAATTATCAGCACACCATGTTAAGGGCAATGCTTGTGGAAGAAGTCAAAGAAATTTTCTCCAGCCAGAGACGTCTTGGAAATGAAAAAGCGACGGAAGAATTAGAAGAAAAATATTTGGAAATCATGACAAGTCAGAGATCTTTTGATTTAGGACCAGGCATGCAGCCGGATGGAAAGCCAAGTCCATATGCGATGGAAGGTTTTTCGGACAGAGTTGGAAAATGTACATTTCTTGGAGATCAGGGGGAGCTGCGCGGCGCAAAGGGAACTTATACGGCAGAATATTTTGTGGCACTACAGAAAATAAATCATACAAAACTGGTTAACCAGGATGGAGAGACCAGAAACTTTACAGAAGAGGAACGACGGGCACTGACTTTGCTGTTATTCACACAGAAGGAAGTGAAGTACGCAGCAGTTCGCAAGAAGTTAGGTTTGCCGGAGGATATTCTTTTTTATAATTTAAATTATAAAAAAGCTGCCACGAAAGAAGAACAGCAAAAAGAAAATCAAAATACGGAAAAAGCAAAATTTATTGGGATGCCATACTACCATGATTACAAGAAATGTTTGGAAGAACGGGTGAAATATCTGACAGAAAATGAAGTCAGGGATCTGTTTGATGAGATTGGTATGATCCTGACCTGTTATAAGAATGATGACAGTCGTACGGAGCGGCTGGCTAAGCTGGGACTTGTACCGATAGAGATGGAAGGGTTATTGGCGTATACACCGACGAAGTTTCAGCATCTTTCGATGAAAGCGATGCGGAATATTATCCCGTTTTTGGAAAAAGGCATGACGTATGATAAAGCATGTGAGGAAGCCGGATATGATTTTAAGGCGGATTCTAAGGGGATTAAGCAGAAGTTATTAACAGGAGAAAAGGTGAATCAGACGATCAATGAGATTACAAATCCGGTAGTAAAGCGTTCTGTATCACAGACTGTCAAAGTGATCAATGCAATTATCCGTACCTATGGCAGTCCACAGGCAATCAATATTGAGCTTGCAAGAGAAATGTCAAAGACTTTTGAAGAACGCCGGAAAATAAAAGGTGATATGGAAAAACGCCAGAAGAATAACGAAGATGTGAAAAAGCAGATTCAGGAATTGGGAAAATTATCACCAACCGGACAGGATATTTTAAAATATCGCCTGTGGCAGGAACAGCAGGGAATCTGTATGTATTCCGGTAAGACTATTCCATTGGAAGAACTGTTTAAACCGGGATATGATATTGATCATATTTTGCCATACAGTATTACATTTGATGACAGTTTTCGGAATAAGGTACTTGTCACTTCTCAGGAAAACCGCCAAAAGGGAAACAGGACACCTTATGAATACATGGGAAATGATGAGCAGCGTTGGAATGAGTTTGAAACTCGTGTGAAGACGACGATACGGGATTATAAAAAACAGCAGAAACTTTTGAAAAAACATTTTTCAGAGGAAGAGCGTAGTGAATTTAAAGAGCGTAACTTAACGGATACAAAATATATTACAACCGTTATTTATAATATGATCCGTCAGAACCTTGAAATGGCACCGTTAAACCGTCCGGAAAAGAAAAAACAGGTACGCGCGGTAAATGGAGCAATTACGGCGTACTTAAGAAAACGCTGGGGATTACCTCAGAAAAATCGTGAGACGGATACACATCATGCGATGGATGCGGTTGTCATCGCCTGCTGTACGGATGGCATGATCCAGAAAATATCGCGATATACGAAAGTAAGAGAGAGATGTTACTCAAAAGGTACAGAGTTTGTGGATGCGGAGACAGGAGAAATCTTTCGACCGGAAGATTACAGCCGGGCAGAATGGGATGAGATATTTGGTGTTCATATTCCAAAACCATGGGAGACATTCCGGGCAGAACTGGATGTGAGAATGGGAGATGATCCGAAGGGATTTTTGGATACCCATTCTGATGTTGCCTTAGAATTAGATTATCCAGAGTATATTTATGAGAATCTTCGTCCGATCTTTGTATCAAGAATGCCAAATCATAAAGTGACAGGTGCTGCACATGCAGATACCATCCGCAGTCCGAGACATTTTAAGGATGAGGGGATCGTATTGACTAAGACAGCTTTGACAGATCTGAAGCTTGACAAAGATGGTGAAATCGACGGCTACTATAATCCTCAAAGTGACCTTTTATTATACGAGGCATTGAAAAAACAGCTGTTGTTATATGGAAATGATGCAAAAAAGGCATTTGCACAGGATTTTCATAAACCGAAAGCGGACGGTACAGAAGGTCCGGTAGTACGGAAAGTCAAGATACAGAAAAAACAGACGATGGGTGTATTTGTGGATTCCGGAAATGGAATTGCAGAAAATGGCGGTATGGTCAGAATCGATGTATTTCGTGTGAATGGAAAGTACTATTTTGTACCGGTGTATACGGCGGATGTGGTGAAGAAGGTGCTGCCGAATAGGGCATCAACAGCAAATAAGCCATATAGTGAGTGGCGAACTATGGAAGATAAAGATTTTTTGTTCAGCTTGTATTCGAGAGATTTGGTGCATATAAAGAGTAAAAAAGGCATTCCGATAAAAAATGTGGATGGCAGCTTAGGAGAATCGAAAGAAGTATATGCATATTATATTGGAGCAGATATTTCTGGAGCGAAAATAGAAGGGAAAGCACATGATAGCCGATATACTTTTAGAGGAATTGGGGTACAAAAATTAGAATTAATAGAAAAGTGTCAGGTAGATATTTTAGGGCATATATCTACAGTAAAAAATGAAAAACGAATGGGTTTTTCTTGATAAAAACATGGAGGATAAATGGGGTTTCGAAATATTAAGATAGACAGTCATGTAAAACTGTCCATCAAAAATCAGCAGTTATATATTGAAACAGACATACTCAGACAGATTCCACTGGAGGATATCAACTGTATCATCATAGAAAATCAGACAGTAACAGTCTCTGCTTATTTGCTCCAGAAGATGGCAGATATGGGAATTACGGTCTATGTCTGTGATGAAAAGCATCTTCCGAATGCAGTACTGCTTCCAATGGTAAGGCACAGTCGTCATTTTAAAATTCTGAAATATCAGATAGAGGCAGGAAAACCCTTACAGAAAAGACTTTGGCAGCAGATCGTGGTTCGAAAGATCAGAAACCAGGCATTGTGTTTAGCCTATCTTGATTTAGACGGATCAGAAGAATTAATGAAAATGTGCAAAGAAGTGCAGTCTGGTGATCGGACACATGTGGAGGCGAAAGCAGCAGCTTTTTATTTTAAAAGTCTGTATGGATTGGGATTTTCACGGGGCAATGATCATGTCATTAACTCGGCATTAAATTATGGTTATGCCATTGTAAGAGGTCTGATTGCCCGCTCCATTGTCTGTTATGGATTGGAGCCTTCGATTGGAGTGTTCCACCATAGTGAACTGAATAATTTTAATTTGGCTGATGATATGATTGAACCATTTCGTCCCTTAGTTGACCTGTATGTATCCCAGAATTATGATGTAGCAGAAATTGACAGTGATCTTACGCCAGAAAGAAAACGTGATATTTTTGGTATTATAAATTATGATATGGATGTGAAAGGGGAAAAACGCATTATCAGTAATTGTATTGATATGCTGGTGGCAAGTTACAGTAGTGCTCTGCAGGGAAAAAGATCAGATTTGGAGTTGCCGGAACTGATGCAATTACAGGTACATAGCTATGAATAAGTTTATGAGAATGTTAGTGTTTTTTGATCTGCCGGTAGTAACTGCAAAAGAGAAAAAGGATGCCGCGAAATTTCGTAAATTTTTATTGAAAGATGGCTACAATATGGTGCAGTGGTCTGTATATTCCAGAATATGCAATGGGATGGATGCAGTTGCGATGCATAAGCAGCGTTTAAAACAAAATCTGCCTATAAAAGGATCTGTACGTGCATTGGTTTTAACAGAAAAGCAGTATGAATCTATGGAAGTCATGTTGGGAACAAAAACATTTGAGGATACCCCTGAATCGATAGAATTAATGGATGTTTTTTGAAAAAAGAAGATTTTCGATAGAATTTAACTTCCAAATTAAAGATTTTTTTTAGATGAAATCCCCACGAATCCCTGTAGTTCGTGGGGATTTGTGCTCCCTATTATACCATACCAAGTGATAACAGGGAATTACAACTGCACAGTTCAAAAAGGGCATCACGGAATTATTATACCATACCAAGTGATAACAGGGAATTACAACAGAATGATGACGAATATCTGTGCTGTGCGATTATACCATACCAAGTGATAACAGGGAATTACAACTCTTCTCTACGGTTCTAATCCGTCTTATTAATTATACCATACCAAGTGATAACAGGGAATTACAACAAGCGCAATACCAGCCTTGTTTGGCTGATAATTATACCATACCAAGTGATAACAGGGAATTACAACAGGTCACCAAAGAGAAAATCAGGCTTTCCTATTATACCATACCAAGTGATAACAGGGAATTACAACGGCCGCATATCATTTGAATGAAGAATGTTAATTATACCATACCAAGTGATAACAGGGAATTACAACTGGATTGTAATTGGTATGGCATTTTTCGTCATTATACCATACCAAGTGATAACAGGGAATTACAACCAGTCCGTCCCGCACATCTTTGGTCTTGGATTATACCATACCAAGTGATAACAGGGAATTACAACTAAAGCCCCGGCGTTTCAAGTCCTCTACGGATTATACCATACCAAGTGATAACAGGGAATTACAACTGAGCAGTACGCAGAACGATATTGCAAGGCATTATACCATACCAAGTGATAACAGGGAATTACAACCAGGTGCTATTTACCAAGAGGATTTAGAAATTATACCATACCAAGTGATAACAGGGAATTACAACTATATCAATGTCGAATTACAGGACAACAACATTATACCATACCAAGTGATAACAGGGAATTACAACAAAGGAGATAAAAATAAATGTTGGAATTGTATTATACCATACCAAGTGATAACAGGGAATTACAACGAATAAGAACCATGATCTGGTGGACGGTGTATTATACCATACCAAGTGATAACAGGGAATTACAACCATCACTGATACTGGATGTATAATCATCTGGATTATACCATACCAAGTGATAACAGGGAATTACAACCGCAACAAACATTATGACGACAGCACAGAAATTATACCATACCAAGTGATAACAGGGAATTACAACCAGTGGTGGCATGAAAATAGCCGGACTTGTATTATACCATACCAAGTGATAACAGGGAATTACAACATGGTAAATTTATTCACAATTCCAGTTCCAATTATACCATACCAAGTGATAACAGGGAATTACAACAGAGGGCAAGCCGAATTTTGGATTGTTTATAATTATACCATACCAAGTGATAACAGGGAATTACAACAACATTAACAATAGACAATTCCTCTCCGAGATTATACCATACCAAGTGATAACAGGGAATTACAACATGCTGATAAGTTTGACGTTATTACTTACCATTATACCATACCAAGTGATAACAGGGAATTACAACTATCGTGATGTTATAAACAATATTGCCATGATTATACCATACCAAGTGATAACAGGGAATTACAACTGTTACACTAACAGGCACACCGTACTTTACATTATACCATACCAAGTGATAACAGGGAATTACAACGGGTGGATTGCTCCACCCTTTGTCCTGTTGATTATACCATACCAAGTGATAACAGGGAATTACAACTGGCAACACATACGAACACAAAGACACTTTATTATACCATACCAAGTGATAACAGGGAATTACAACTTCTTGCCTACGGTATTACCGGCAACGTGATTATACCATACCAAGTGATAACAGGGAATTACAACCACAGTTTAACAATGCAAATAAGGTGTTAGATTATACCATACCAAGTGATAACAGGGAATTACAACGGCGACCGCATCCCTTACATGCTTTCAATAATTATACCATACCAAGTGATAACAGGGAATTACAACTATATTTCATTTACTGTTACGGACGCTTTCATTATACCATACCAAGTGATAACAGGGAATTACAACAGATTATATCTGTTTTTGTTCTAGGGAATAATTAGTTACTGTTCAGACCATTGTAAAAACTGACGAAATTTAAAAAAATATATTTGT
>OLRY01001965.1_pt1 | contig 16200 bp, 11 predicted proteins | sample 1672541 | NCBI WGS metagenome assembly OLRY01 (sample SAMEA3136697, study PRJEB25190) | human gut metagenome | biome: human gut; feature: human-associated habitat; material: faeces | place: Austria | collected 2013 | reverse complement strand
CCTCTTAATTCATAAATATTGATATTTTTCCATTCCATGTAGGAAATGCCGCACATTGTACAGAACATCCCCGCAATACTCCCCACATCTTCTTTTTTCCACATTCCCCAGAATACTTAAAGCTTTTGTATATATTCTTATAAATGTAGTAGTCTGTCTCATTCAAATCCATTGTATCCCCATATTCTGATACAATATAAACTTTTTTATTTCATGTCCATATCTTGTTGGATAAGCTTTTATTTGATACAGTTGTTTCACATTATTTTAACAGAATATAGGAGTTTGTCAACAATGAGGAGAGCCTTATGAGAACAGGAGGGAAACATGGACGATTCTTCTGAATGAATGTCCAATATATCCATATCTCTGGAAAGGGCTGTTGAAGAAAAGGAATTGCGTCAGCTTGCCTAACCCGTTGATTCATGCTAAGATAAAGGAGATTGACGTTCACGAAATCGTTGTTTGGGATAAAATGATCATTGGGGCGGTTGTGTAGGAAAATGTTGAGTATAGCGATAGTGGAGGATTCAAAGACAAGCGCGAAGCGGCTCTCGGAGTTTCTGGAGCGTTTTTCCGCGGAGAATGAGGAATCGGTCAGACCTGTGTGGTTTACGGAGCTTGAGCCGTTTCTGGAAAATTATCATTTCCAGTATGACATTGTGTTTTTGGATATCGAGCTGCCGGACGGCAACGGTATGGAGGCTGCAAAAAAGCTGCGGGAAAAAGATCCGCTTGTGGTTCTGATTTTCATCACGCATCTGATGCAGTATGCGGTAAACGGATATGAGGTGGACGCCCTGGATTATATGGTGAAGCCGATCCGCTACCCGGCGTTTGCGCTGAAAATGAAGCGGGCGATCCGGCAGTGCGCAAAGCTGAGGGAGGATGAAGTGATGCTGGAACTGAAAGAGTATTCCATCCGGATTTCGGCATCCTCCATCAAATACATTGAAATTTACAAACATCATATTATCTACCACACGGAAAACGGCGATTATGAGACCTACGGCGTGCTGAAACAGGTGGAAAATCTGCTGCCGGAAAAGGAGTTTTTTCGCCTGGGAAGCTCTTACATTGTGAATTTCCGGCATATCGAGCGCGTGGACAGGCAATATGTGATGATTGATGGAAAGGAACTTCCTATCAGCAGGCTGCGCAAGCAGGAATTTCTGGAGGCGTGCCATAGCTATTATATAGGAAGATTATCGGGAAAAAATAATGCTTGAAGATTGGATCGCTTCTTTTATTAGGGATGACTTGGGTTTCTTTCTCAGCATGTGCATCGGAGTGATGAGTGCCGGCCATAATCTGAAAAAAAGGCCAATGTTATGGTTAAAGATATTGTTGTATACATTAGTGATGTTTAGCTGGAGCACAATATTTTTTGCAAGGACTGTCAGAGGGTGGCCGGGGTATCTGGTGGCATTTGCCATTACCTTTGTATGGACACTTCTGCTGTTTGAGTGCCGCCCGCTTACTGCCTTGTATTGTGTGACAGCGGCTTACTGTCTGGAACACATTGCGCAGCGCAGCCACAGCATTATCTGTCTGCTTCTGGGCATTCCCGATGGATGGCAGCAGAAAATCATACTATATGCTACGATCGCAGTGGTATTTCTGGCAGGCTATTTTCTTGCATTGCGGGGAAGAACTTATAATGATGAAGATATGCAGGGGAAAGACAGTGTGTTGGTCATCCTTGCTTTTTTCGTGATTTTGGCAGACATTGTCCTCAGCCTGAAGATGGTGGACATTTATTTTGAAACAGGTAATGAGACGTTAATAATCTGTACGCATTTGATGTCGATCATGATATCGGTGCTTGCGCTGATCGTAAGTGTGAGCAGATTCCGTGAGAGCGCTGCCCGGAGGGAACAAATGATGATAAGGCAGCTCCTTGATAAGGAACAGGAAAAATATCAGCGGGAAAGGGCTGTTACGGAAGTAATCAATCGGAAGTGTCACGACTTAAAATATTATCTGGAAGGACTGACAGAACTGGTGAGCCGGGAAGAACTGCAGGAGATCAGTGCGGCAGTGGATGTATACGAATCCGGTTTTCACACAGGAAACAGCACGCTGGATGTGGTGCTTGCAAATAAAAATCTGCTGTGTCAAAGCAATAATATCGAGTTTACCTGCATTGCGGATGGAAAAATACTGTCGTTTATGAAAGAGCAGGATATCTACACGCTGTTTGGCAATCTTCTGGATAACGGAATCGAGGCGGCGGGGAAGCTTGCCGAACCGGATAAACGGATCATTTCCATGACCGTCACGGAAAAGAACGGGCTGGGCTTTATCCATATGGAAAATTATTACCAGGATACGGTTATTTTTGAGGACGGCATTCCAAAAACGACGAAGCAGGACAGGCAGAATCATGGGTATGGCACGCAGAGTATCCGTTATCTTGCGGAAAAATATGGCGGGGATATGCAGATGCAGACGGAGGCGGATATCTTTCTGACGGATATTATGATTCCTGTTCAGAGGACTGCTTCATGAGCCGGGAAACAAATGGATACAAATTTCATAAAATCAGGAGAGAACCTCAAAGCGGGGTTCTTTTTTGTGCCGATTAAGCTGTGAAAACTGCGGATTAAGCTGAGAACCTTGCGGGAGACGTGTGAGGCAGATACAATCCAGATAAAAAGAAACGGAGGGAATGCTTATGGTTTCAGTTGCGATTGTGGAGGATGATCCTGGCTACACCAAACGGCTGCGGGAGTATTTGAAAAAATACGAGGAGGAATACCGGGAGCCGCTTCAGGTGACAGCTTACTCTGACGGGGATGAGATCGTCGAAAATTACCGCGGGCAGTTTGATCTGATCCTGATGGATATTGAGATGCGTTTTATGGACGGCATGGCGGCGGCTGAGCAGATCCGGAAGCAGGATTCGCGGGTGATCATTATTTTTATCACGAATATGGCGCAGTACGCGATCCGCGGCTATGCGGTGGATGCCCTTGATTATGTGCTGAAGCCGATTTCGTACTTTGCGTTCAGCCAGAGGATCAGGCGTGCAATGGGACGGATGAAAAAGCGGGAGGAGCATTATGTGGCGGTAAACACAAAGAACGGCGTTTATAAAATCCCGGCGTCTCAGCTTTACTGGGTGGAGAGCCAGGGGCACCGCCTTACCTACCACACAAAGGACGCGCAGTATGAATCGACGACTGCCAGTATCGGAAAGCTGGAAAAGGAGCTTGGCAGTGCTAATTTTTTTCGCTGCAACAAATGTTACTTAATAAATCTGCGTTTTGTCACCGGAATTGAAAAGGACGACGTCCTGCTTGGCGATAAGAACATTCCGGTCAGCCGGGCGAAAAAGAGCGACCTGAAAAAGGCGCTGGTGGCGTATATGGGGGAGGCGATGAAATGAACGGCGTGATCGGTATGGTGCCGGATATCCCAAAAGCCTATACAGCGATTGCAGAGTGGCTGTCCTGCGTGGTCTGCATCTGCCTGTACCGCCGGGAGCATCATCTGCCGCTGCGTCCGGAAAAAAGGGAAGCGGCAATCTGCCTGGGCGCGCTGGCGTTACTTTTACTTCTGCAGCATGCGCTTGGCGTGATTAACGTGATATTCTGGATCCCGGGAATGCTTGCTGCGACTTTTGTGATGTATAGCATGATCACAGGCTGCTGCGACATGGGGCGGACGGCGGCGGGTTACTGGCTGGCGTTCTCGTTTATGCTTGCGGAGGTGGCGGCGGCGCTGGAATGGCAGCTCTATTACTTTTTTGCGGCGGAGGGCGGAGTCTTTGCAGGAAATACGGCGTCCGTGTTTTTCATGCTGGCAGTGTACGGCGCTCTTTTTGCGGGCGTTTACTGGTTTCAGAGCGCAAGGAGTCATCAGTGGACGGAGATTACAATGCGGGAAATGCTCACCTCTGTTCTGATCGCCGCGATTACCTTTGCGCTGAGCAATTTAAGCTATATTTTTTCGGACACGCCGTTCAGCACCTCTCTTGCGAAGGAGGCGTTTCATATCCGCACTATGACCGGCGTGGGAGGTTTTGCGATCTTTCTTGCCTATCAGCGTCAGTGCAGCGAGCATCACGTACAGCTTGAACTGGAATCTGTGTATACGGTTTTAAAGACACAGTATGCACAGTATAAGCAGTCGCGCGAGAACATTGATATGATCAACCGGAAATATCATGATCTGAAGCATCAGATAGCAGTTTTGCGCAGCGAAGAGAATCAGGAGAAAAAGAACGCGTATCTGGATGAGCTGGAGCGTGAGATCCGGGATTATGAGATGCAGTATAAGACCGGAAATGGTGTGTTGGACACGATTCTTACCGGAAAGGGCATGTATTGCGCGCAGCATAAAATTACGCTGACCTGCGTGGCAGACGGGAGGCTGCTGGAGGGAATTTCTGTGATGGATCTCTGCACGATTTTTGGCAATGCGCTGGATAATGCGATCGAGTGCGAGCTGTTTATTGAGCCGGAGGAAAAACGTCTGATCCACCTTTCTGTATCGGAAATGAACCAGTTTGTGCTGATCCGCGTGGAAAATTATCTGGAGGAGAGCCTGCGGTTTGCCAACGGACTTCCGGTAACGACAAAGGGAAGCCGCGACGAGCATGGCTTCGGGCTGAAAAGTATCCGTTATCTGGCGCAGAAATATGGCGGGTCCATGATGGCGGCGGTGGAGGAACAGTGGTTTATTTTAAAGGTGATGCTGCCGCTTGGGAAATAAAAATACCGATTATGCAACGCGCGGTTCACGTCGGAAAATGTATGGTAAGATACTCCCAGAAACCAAAAAAGAAGGGAGGGATAATGTGAAAAGACAGGCAGTGAATCCATATCTTCCGGAATATGAATACATACCGGACGGAGAGCCGTACGTTTTCGGAGATCGCGTTTACGTGTACGGTTCGCATGACCGCTTTGGAGCTCCGATGTTCTGCATGAATGATTACGTCTGCTGGTCGGCTCCGGTTGAGGATTTGAGTGACTGGCAGTATGAGGGCGTTATCTACAGGAAGAATCAGGATCCGAAAAACAGACTGGGTTTGCGCCTTCTGTTTGCTCCGGATGTGACGGCGGGACCGGACGGCAGGTACTATCTTTATTATGCCTTTGATTTTATGGGAATCATGGGGGTTGCAGTAAGTGACAGGCCGCAGGGACCATACGCATATTACGGGCATGTCCACTATGCCGACGGCACAATATGGGGACGCAGGAAGGGGGATTCTTTTCCATTTGATCCGGCTGTTTTCGTGGATGAAGACGGAAGAATCTATCTCTATTCGGGATTTTATACCCCGGTTCCATCTATTGTGACTGGCGGCAGGAAGCTGCGTTTTGAGGGCGGGTACGTGCTGGAGCTGGAGCGCGATATGGTAACGATTAAGGTGTCGGAGACGCTGCTTTTTCCGAAGGAAGGGGAAGGATCCTTCAAAGACCATGAGTTTTTTGAGGCAAGCTCCATGCGGAAGTATGACGGAAAATACTATTTCGTCTACTCTTCCAGGCATAATCATGAGCTCTGTTATGCGGTGAGCGACCGTCCGACCGGTGGCTTTGCCTTCGGGGGCACGCTGGTAAGCAACGGGGATGTCTTTCTGGACGGGCGGGAGGATGAGCGCAGCGCGCGCAATTATCTCGGTAACACGCACGGCGGGATGCTGCGGATCGGAGAGGAATTTTATATTTTCTATCACCGGCAGACAAACAGCAGTTCCTATGCGAGGCAGGCATGCGCGGAGCGTCTGCAGAGACTTCCGGACGGCGGTTTTGCGCAGGCGGAGATGACAAGCTGCGGCCTGAACGGTGTTCCCCTGCGCGGAAGAGGCGTCTATGGCGCAAGAATCGCCTGCAATCTGTGGTCGGCGGAAGGCTGCGGAAGATACGACGGGAGCAGTCCGGCAAAAAGGCTGAAGGCTCATCCGTATTTTACGCAGGATGAAAAGGACGGCGACAAAACAGCGCGCCAGTATATTGCAAATATGCGGGACGGCGCCGTGGCAGGATTTAAATACTTTTCCCTGTGGCGTCTGGAGCAGATTGCGGTTCATGTGCGTGGAAACGCGGAAGGCTGCATGGAGGTTGCCGCGGACGAGGGATTTGAGAAGCTGATCTGCAGCATACCGGTTCTGGTGCGCACAAACGACTGGCACCGCTTCTCCGAAACCGCAGCGACGGAGGACGGCGTGAGCGCCCTGTATTTCCGTTTCCGCGGCGAGGGCGCGCTGGATTTCCTGGAACTGGAATTAATATGATGCCCAGGGTTCAAAGGTCATGTGTTTCACGCTTGCGTGAAAAAACATGACATTGGAACCCGTAAAACATGAATTGGTAAAGAGGGGGTGAACTATGGAGAGCGTAAAAACAGCCTGGCGGTCTTTTGACAGCCGGCATCCGGGCATCGCGCAGTTTCTGATGTTTTTCATCGTCTGCAATGGCGTGACAGTGCTGCAGCTTATCCTGATGCCGTTTTTTAAATGGATATTCGGAATGACCTCTATGGTGGATGTGAATTTCCAGGTGCTGCAGGTATGGCAGAATGTAAACGGGACGCCCTATTACATCTTCGACTATGCGTCCGGGTCCATCGCGGAGGGCGGAGGCGGCGGTCTCGCCTACTTTGCGGCGGTGGAGCTGACAATGGCGATTGCCCAGGTAATTAATTTTGTCACACAGAGAAAAGTGACCTTTAAGGCGACGGGAAATGTCTGGAAGGCAGCGGCGTGGTACGTATTGGCATATGTCATCATTACCATCGGCGCGGCGGCTCTGCAGGGCGTCTATAAAGCGCCGCTGTACCGGTTCCTGATAGAACGGATGGGAAGCGGCACCGGCACGACGCTGGCGGATATCGTCACAATGATCATCAACTGTGCGATTTCCTTCTGGGTATTTTACCCGATCATGAAGCTGATTTTTAAACAGAAATAAAAAATGGGGAAGGAGTTCTGGGAGAATGAAAAAAATGAGAAAACAGATTTCTGTTCTGGCAGCAGCCGTTATGATGACAAATCCGGTTGCGGTTATGGCAGAAACAGTAGTGCCGGAGGGGAATACCTACGGTTTTGCCGGCACAGGCGGCAAGTATTATACAGATTATGCGACACTGGAAGATGAGCAGCTTGCGGCGCGCGAGCTGGCAATCGAAGCGGCGGCGGAAGGCTTTACCCTGCTGAAAAATGAGAACAATGCACTGCCTCTGAAAAAGGGCGGCTATGTTTCCTTATTCGGTATGCATTCTGTGAATCTGGTAGCGTCCACGGTCGGTTCAGCCGCCGGTTCTACCGGAGCGAACGGTCTGGAGGAAAGTACATTGCAGATGGCAATGGAACAGGCGGGCTTTAAGGTAAACCCCAAACTGGTGGATCTCTACACGAAGCACGAAGCGCTTGGCACCACGGACAATGAGCTTCCGATGGAGTACTACTCGAACGCGACAGTAAGTACCTACAATGGCTATGGCGATGCGGCGATTCTGGTGTTCTCGCGGACTGGTTCAGAAGCTATTGATAAAGCGGCAAGCAATGTAGCCGGTCACTCGGACCCTGCCGACCATGAGATGATGCTGGACGACAATGAGAAAGCACTGGTAAAGCACGTTAAGGAAAACTATCCGGACAAGCCGATCATCGTGCTGATCAACTCTTCCAACATTTTACAGATTCCGGAGCTGGCGGCGCCAAAGGCAGAATCAGAGTATGGCGTTGACGCAATTTTCTGGGTTGGAAATACCGGAAACAATGCGATTGAAGCGATTGGACAACTGTTAAATGGAGACGTCAACCCCAGCGGACATACGGTAGAGGTGTGGGAAAAAGATTTCACAAAAGGTCCGACCTGGACAAATTTCGGACAGCAGAAGCAGAACGGCACAGATGCTTATTTCTATACAGAGGATGGAAATGCTACGATTTATGCCAATCTGGAATACCGCGAGGGCATCTATCTGGGATATAAGTATTATGAAACTGCTTATGACGATGCGGCGGAGGAAGAAAAAGATGCAGCGTATGAAAATGTTTTGTATCCTTTCGGTTACGGATTAAGCTACACGACCTTCGACTGGGAGCTGGTTGATAATGAGGAAAGCACCATTTCTGACGCATGGCAGAAGATGGCGATGCAGGTAAAGGTGACAAACACCGGCGATACGGCTGGCAAGGATGTGGTCCAGATTTACGCAAATCCGCCGTATACACCGGGCGGAATTGAGAAAGCCTCCGCAAATCTGGTTGGCTTTGCAAAGACAGACCTGCTGCAGCCGGGAGAAAGTCAGACTGTTACGATAGAGTGGGTGGCACAGGATATGGCGTCCTTCGACTGGAACGACGCAAACGCAAACGAATTTGCTGGCTACGAGCTGGAGGCAGGCAGCTATGAAATTACGGCGCGCCGCAATTCTCACGATGTAGTGCTGGAAAAAACATACACTGTTGACGAAGGCATCCTCTGCACCAATGATTATACGACCGGCAACGAGATTACCCCGCTGTTTGTAGATGACTGGACGACCGTAAACGATTCTCTTCTGGATCATACCATTTCCAGAGCAACGGGAATGGTCCAGCCGGAGGTTTCCTCTGTGGAAGACCGCACCATCGACAGCGATTATCTGGAAATGATAGATAATCAGTACACGTACCGCTCATACATGGACCAGGGCTATGAAGACTGGTATGTAGACGAGGGCGGCATCCCGTCCACCTGGACGCAGGCGACCGCGCGCGGCGAGGAAGATAAAGCGGAAATTACCATCCAGGATATGACGGGTATAGATTTCACGCTGGATGTGGAAGACGGAGCGGTAGTACAGGGCGATGACGAAGGTTCTCAGAAATGGGAAGCTTTTATGAATCAGTTTACCTGGGAAGAACTCACGGATATGGTCCGCAATGGCGGAGGCGTAGTTTCTCTTCCGTTTGCCGGTATAGAAGGAGCAGGCGCTGACGAAACACCGCTGCAGCTTGCAGGCGGAACCATGTGGGCGTGCCCGCCGATTCTGGCAGCCTCCTTTAATGTAGAGCTGGCGGAGCGCGTTGGTGTTATGATGGGTAATGAAGCGCTGTTTAAGGGCTGCTCCTACTGGCAGGGCAATGCAATGAACATTCACAGAAGCCCGCTTTCCGGACGTAACGTAGAGTATTACAGCCAGGATGGTATGCACGGCGGCGCGTTTGCGGCTGCAGTGGCAAAGGGCGTTACCTCTAAGGGTGTTACCTGTGAAATCAAGCATATGATGCTGAATGACCAGGAATCCTACCGCGACCTTAACGGCGGCGTATTCACCTGGGCAACGGAGCAGGTAATCCGTGAAATTTATGCAAGACCATTTGAAGCTGCTCTGAAGGAAGGAAATGCGACCGGTGTTATGGGTTCCTTCAACCGTCTTGGAAATATCAATTCCCAGCTTAATCCGGCTGTGAAAGCGCTGGTTCGTGATGAGTGGGATAACCGGGCGATTTTTGAAACGGACGCATGGCAGGGAACCTATTGCCCGATCGACTTAATGGTTCGTCAGGGAAATAACCAGATCCTTGGTTCCGGTTCGACCCTTCCGGTAGTTGACCTTGAGGTGGGAACCTGGAGCGCAGAGGATAACTGTGTACTGGTTTCTGATGGCGGCGAAGGTACCTTTGCTTCCCAGACACATTACGCGGCGGTTCGTAAGAGCGCGCAGGAAATGCTGTGGAATTACAGCAATGGAAATGCTATCCGCAATGGTTATACGACACTGGATGATGCGGTAATGACCTTTGACGCTCATGTAGTACAGTCTCTGGCAATTAACTTTGAAGGTGTTGACTTTACAGAGGTAAGTCTGGCAGAAGGAGCAGAGCTCCCGGCGGGCTTTACGTTAGAGGGCGGAGTTATCACAGCGGACGGTTCCCAGGACATCTCGGAATTCACGGTAGGCGTTGTTCTCACTGGCATTGATGGCTATATTACGATGGAAGCAAATGTAGATGTGAAGGTAATTGATCCGATTCATGTGTCTTCCACAGAACTGAAAACGGGTGAAGCGGCAGAAATTACGATTGATGTCCCGTCTTATCCGTATCAGGCACTGGTGACGATGCTCGGCAATTATACGAATGGTGTTATCGATAACGATGGAAACGGAGTGCCTTCGGCAACGGCTGAGCTTTTTGGCGGTCCGGTAGAAATTCCGGGTACCGGCGATGCAGTAAGCGGTGATTTCAATATTATTAACTGGTACTGGGTTGACGCAGAGCAGCCTTATGGAGCAAACGGCTATGAAGCAGTGGGACATATCCCGTCCACAAATTCACAGTCCACAGATACCCGTATGATTGAACTGGCGGATATTGCGGCTGGCAATTATTACAAGGCGTTTGAATACGGCTATACGGTATCAGACGAAGATATCGCGAAGCTGGCGGAATACGGTCTTACTTTAGAAAAAGTCATGACGGATTCCGGTTACAGCTATGACGTAAATACCGGTCTGAAGATTTCCGGCACACCGGCTCAGGCGGGAACGGTTGAATTTGGCGTTACCTTAAATCTGCCGCTTTCCCGCGGATTTGGTTCTGCTTTCCCGAATAATATAAATGTTTGCTCACCGGCATTTGTACAGATTCCGACGACCGTAACGCTTACAATCGCTGAGTAACTGTGATACTGGATCTAAAGGTCATGCCTGCATGAAAAACATGACCTTTGGAATCCAAACGTCACAACTGTTTGAAAATCAAGAAAGAAGGAAAAGGTATGAAGAAATTTTTGAAGGCTTTTAGCCGGACTGGTCTGGCGCTTGTAACAGTGCTTTGTATGATGTCGTCTTTTGCGATGGCGGCGGATGAGCTGCCGGGACCGGATACCTCCAAAGAGGTGAAGGAGCTTGAAGTTTATCAGCTTCCGGACAAGACGGTCTATCTTGTAGGAGAAGAATTCAGTGCAGAGGGCGGTATCGTCAAAATTATTTATGAGGATGGCAGCGAAGGCTACATTTCCATGACGGATGAAGCGATTACCATGAAAGCGCCTGCTATGAAAAGCGTAAATACGAAAAATGTGCAGATGAAATATGAAGGAGCAAAGCTGACCTTTAAGGTGGAGGTAGTTGCCGGCATGTGCAATGTGACCTTCATTGCAGAAGGATGCGATGACCAGGTGCAGGAGGTTTCAAAGGGAGATACTGCCAAAGAGCCGGAGGAACCGGCAAGAGACGGATATGTATTTTCCGGATGGTATGCAGACAACGATTATACCCATCTGTATGATTTCAGCGCCGGCGTGCAGGAGGATGAAAATGTTTATGCACTGTGGGTGAAGGATGGAGCAGAGCTTGTCAATGTAACGTTTGATTATGATTACTATGGAACAGCGCTGAGCCAGTACACCTATCCGGTGGAAAGCGGGGCGTGTGTGGCACAGCCCTCCAATACGCCGGAGCGCACAGGCTACAGCTTTGAAAAATGGGTTGGCGAAGATGGAAACGATTTTGATTTCTCCGCTCCGGTTACCGCCGATACCACGATCAAAGCGCAGTGGACAAAGACAGCGACGGATGCGCAGACCTGGGTGTTTGAGGCGGAGGATACTGATCTTTCCGGAAAAATCGGACCGAGTTATTCCGGTTCCGCGCAGGAAGAAAGCATGATTATTTTCAATGACAGTGTGGAAGCAAGCAATGACCGTATGGTAGGTTATCTGTATGAGTCGGGAATTTCACTGGAATTTTATGTGGCTTCCGATATGGATGTGGATGATGCAGAGCTTACGGTCCGCATTGCCGGCGAATATGTCACCATGAGCTATGACAGCAATGACTATCAGGTACTTGTAAACGGCGAAGCTCTGACGTTCCCGCAGGTGACGGTTGAGGCGGATACAGCAACAGCGATTACACCCTGTGATGATCTTATCAAAATCAGCGGGGTCAGCCTGAAGGAAGGCGAAAATCTGATTCAGCTGGTGACAAACAACAACAATGCTGTTTCGGGTACAACCTTTAAGGCAAATGCACCGATTGTTGACTGCATTAAGATCACAACGACTGCAGTGGTAATCTGGGATGAAAATCACGGACTGCCGATGACGGAAAATTACCAGAAGTAATTGTAAAAGGGCATGGCGGCATATGCAAGAGGCGGCAGAATCCGCACGGCATATGCCGCGTGTGATTATGAGAGGTGAAGAAAATGTCTGCAAAGACGAAAAAAATGAAAAAATCGAAAGCGGTACTGGCGTGGGGGATTTCGGCGGTATTGATCGGCAGCGCCCTTGGTGCGGGCAATTACCTTGCCTATCATTCCTTCAGCGGCCTTGCAGATACCGTGTTCGGCGGGGTGCGCCCTGTTTATAATACGGATGTGATATCCATGTATCCGGCAACAAATGCTTCCTCAAAGGAAGAAGCGTTCCAGAATGCGCAGGAGGTGAATCTGCGCGCGGCAGAGGAGGGCTTTGTGCTCCTGAAAAATGAGGCGGAAACATTGCCGCTGCAAAAAGGAGCAAAAATCAGCGTTTTTGGAAAAAACAGCGTAAATCTGTCTTATGGCGGGTCCGGTTCCGGCGGCTTTGATACCAGCAATAACCAGGATCTGTATGACAGTCTGGAGAATGCAGGATTTGATATTAACCAGACGCTTAAAAAATTTTATGAGGACAACGGGGCGTCCGGTCCGGCGCGTTCCGCAAACTCCAGCGACCTGGACAGCGGTGATAATCAGCGCATTGCAACGGCGGAAACGCCCCAGAGCAAGTATACGGATACGGTAAAGGCAAGCTATGATTCTTACAAAGATGCTGCCCTGGTGGTGATTACACGTATAGGAGGCGAAGGCTTTGACCTGCCGCGTTATCAGGGAACGACAGAGGGAGCGGTGAGTGCGGACAGTCATTATCTGGAGCTGGATCAGAATGAACGCGATCTGTTAGCTGCTGTATGTGAGGAAGGCTTTGAGCATGTAGTCGTAGTATTTAACGTGCCTTCCAGCTTTGAGGCAACCTTTTTAAAAGACAGCGCCTATGCTGCTTTTGCGGATAAGATTGACGCAGCCGTATGGATTGGTTTTACCGGCTCCAACGGAATCACGGCGCTGGGAGAGATTTTAAATGGAGAAGTGAATCCCTCCGGACGTCTGGTGGACACCTGGGCGTCTGATTTCACACAGAATCCTTCCTTCCAGAATTTTGGAACCGGGCATACGGACCAGACGACGGATAAATATGATGCCGGTATGTATTATTCTGTTGATTATGAAGAAGGCATTTACGTTGGTTACCGCTATTATGAAACACGCGGGCTGACGGACGGAGAAGAATGGTACGAGGAAAATGTGACGTATCCCTTCGGCTATGGATTAAGCTATACGACGTTTGAGTGGAATGTAGGCGAGGCATCTGCAGACGAATTTGACCTGGAGTCTGTGATTACGGTTCCGGTAACGGTAAAAAATACGGGAGATACGGCGGGTAAGGAAGTGGTCCAGCTTTATGTTTCTGCTCCATATACGGAGGGCGGCATTGAAAAAGCCCATAAGGTGCTGGCAGGATATGCGAAAACATCTCTTCTGCAGCCGGGGGAGAGTGAAACTGTGACGGTTTCCTTTGAACCGTATTCTGCAGCCAGCTATGATTACCGGGATGCAAACGAGAATGGTTTCTGCGGATATGAACTGGAGGCGGGCGAATATACCCTGTATGTATCCCGCAACGCGCATGAGGAAGAGAGCGCGATTACACTGACATTGCCTGAGGATATTCAGATTGGAGAAGATCTGGTGACAGGCAATGAGGTCGTCAACCGCTATACGGGCATAGAGGATAATCTGGACAGCGACTGGCAGCTGGACACTGTGCTTTCCCGTGCAGACTGGGAGGGAACCTGGCCCACAGCACAGACGGACGAAACACATGCCGGAAGCGCAGAGCTGCTTGCCCAGATCGAAGATATTGAAACCAATAATCCGACCGACTTTGAGGAAGAGGATGCGCCCTGGTTCGGAGAGGATGTGATCAGCGTTCTGCGTGATTTGCTGCCGGAAACGCCTGCAGCGGACTATCATGCGATCGTTGATTATGATGATGACCGTTGGGAAGAAATCCTTGATGCCTGCAGTGAAGAGGAGATGCTGGAGCTGATTAACAACGGCGCGTATCACACGAAAGCGCTGGAAACGGTGGGACTGCCCGCCACGATACACGGCGACGGCCCGGCGGGCTTTACCTGCTTTATGAACAGCGAGCAGGTGAACGGTACCTGTCAGTACGTGAGCGAGCCGGTAATGGCGGCGACATGGAATGATGCATTGCTGGAGGAAATCGGAGAAGCAATGGGAGAGGAAGGTATCCTTGGCGATAAAGCAACTTCCCAGCCATATTCCAGCATTTATGCGCCGGGCGTAAATATTCACCGCAGCCCGTTTGGCGGACGCTGCTCAGAATATTATTCCGAGGACCCGTATATTTCCGGTATGATGGCATCCGCACAGATCCGTGGATTGCAGGCAAAGGGTGTCGTTCCCATGCTGAAGCATTTTGCGGCAAATGAGCAGGAGACACACCGTTCCATCGGAGGAGACCTTTCCTGGGTTACGGAGCAGAGCCTTCGCGAAATCTATCTGAAGCCGTTTGAGCTGGCTGTCAAGAATGGAGAAAGCCGCGGTATCATGAGCTCCTTTAACCGCATCGGCGCGCGCTGGACCGGCGGTGACTATCGTCTGCTGACAGAAATCCTGCGCGATGAATGGGGCTTCAGGGGAACTGTTATCTGCGATTTCAATACGATTCCGCAATACATGGTACCGCGTCAGATGTTCTATGCAGGCGGCGACCTTGACCTGGCGACCCTGGAAACCAGTATGTGGACAGATGCCGATACCTCCGAAAATGGCGATGCAATCGTACTGCGAAATGCAACGAAAAATATTTTGTACTCCTTTGTAAATTCAAACGCCATGAATGCGGAAGTAATCGGATATAATCCGCCGCTGTGGCATGGATATCTGCTCTGGCTGGATATCGGCGTGGCTGCGCTGCTGCTTCTGTGGGGCGTACTGGCATTTATTCACCGGGCAAAGCATAATAAAAAGCTGCAGAGTATGACGGCAGATTCATAAACAGCGCCGGAATACAGATTCTGAAAAAAAGTTCCCCGCCCGGCAGAGAGTGAAACCATTCACTGCCGGGCGGGGAGCTTTCCTGTCCCAGCATTCTTCTTTGCGCATCTGTTCCTCCAGACTGCCGGGGCTGCGTCATTCCAGAAGAAAATCCAGAGCGTTTACAATCTTAATGCCGTCCTGTGTCCGGGACAGATTACATTCCAGAGCAATGACAAGCTTTTCGTAATTATCCCGGATTTTACGCAGAGGCGCAAGCTCGCGCTCTCTCGTTTCGGGAGCCGTCATGGATTCGGTAACCTGGATATACTTTTTCTCATCTGTTTTGGTGGCAATAAAGTCGACTTCCTGATTGTCAATTTTGCCGATAGCCACATCATAGCCGCGGCGCAGCAGTTCAAAGTAAATAATATTTTCCAGAATATGTCCGCTGTCGCCGTCACGATAGCCCAGCAGGTAATTGCGCAGACCAATGTCCACAATATAATATTTGCCCAGTGTACGCAGATATTCCTTTCCTTTAATATCAAATCTCTTGATGGCATAGAAGAAGTATGCTTCCAGTAGCGCATTCACATAGGCCTGAACAGTGTGAGCGCTTGGAGTTCATAGTGTTCGCCGGTTTTATCAAATGCTTGCTTGCGTGTGCCACCTAACGCACTTTTGGTTTCTCTTATTTCAAAATCATGGAATGTTAAAAATTCAGAGAAGGACAATGGAAGCATCTTTATTTCTACGCATCTGCCTGATAAATAGGTAGCATATTCAGAGGAGAGCATATAAGCATTCGAACCAGTAACATAAATATCGCAATTGAAATCAACATGGAAAGAGTAAGCATAAACTCATGAAAAAAATTAAGTTTATGCACTGAAATGCAGAAACTATTAAAATTTGACAATTTTTGTATTTTACAAGAAGAGAATGCCTCTATCATTGTAGACAGAAGCACCGGTATTATTTCCACAGCGGATAGCACGGTCAAGTCCCATGATAGTAGCGACAGCACCGTCGATTTTCTCTGTGGATTTTTCTTTGTCGGCTTTTACATTGCCAGCCGGGTCAGTACGGATATAGATGTTATCCATCATCCAGCGGAGCACCGGATGACCACCGTG
>OLRY01001960.1_pt1 | contig 16252 bp, 14 predicted proteins | sample 1672541 | NCBI WGS metagenome assembly OLRY01 (sample SAMEA3136697, study PRJEB25190) | human gut metagenome | biome: human gut; feature: human-associated habitat; material: faeces | place: Austria | collected 2013 | reverse complement strand
CTTTTTTTGACACCCTTTCGACGAATAATTTGACTTTTTTACCAAAACTATCTATAATACTATGAAAGATACTAACCAGTCTTCATTCATGATAATGCAGAGGAATATACATGGATATTAACTACTTCAGAGAATTTATCGTATTGAGCGAAAACGGAAATTACATGGAAGCGGCAGACAAGCTTTTCATCTCGCAGTCCGCGCTCTCCCGCCACATCAAATCCATGGAGGAGGAGCTGGGCGTCCTGCTGTTCGACCGGACCACGCGAAAGATCCGGCTCACGCAGATCGGAGAGGGGTTTCTTCCATATGCCCGCAGGATCGCCGCAATGCAGGATGAATATCAGCATTTTCTCTACGAGGAGACGCACAATTCGCAGAGAAATCTCATCATTGGCACCATTCCGAGCATGACGCAGGGAGCGGTCGCCGAGGCTCTGGAGCTTTTCCGCCGCAAGCATCCTGCCTATCATATCAACGTGATCGAAGCGGATTCCCTGCAGCTTGATGAAATGCTGCGAAAAAAAGAATGTGACCTCGCATTTCTGCGAAATATTGAGGATGAAAAGGGAGAATTCTGCAAAATTCCGGTGCTGACCGACCGGCTTGCAGCTATTTTCTGTGCGGATCATCCCTCTGCAGAGAAGTCCTCCGTGACCATCGAGGAGCTTGCCGAAGAACCTCTGCTCTGGCTTTCCAAAAACACCTATCTGCACAGTCTCTGCCGGAAAGCATTCGAAAAAGCCGGTCTGGAGCCAAATGTCGTTTTCACCAGCCGCAATGGTGACAATATCGTCTATCACGCCGGGCGCGACCTCGGCGTTGCCATGCTGATGAAAAACCCGGCGCAGCGTCTGGTAAACTCCGATGTAAGGATCGTGGACATCGAACCGCCGATCACCTCCACCATCATGCTCGCCTACTTAAAAGAAAAACGGCTGAACAAAGCGGCACAGCAGTTTATCGAAATGATCTCTGCTTTCCCGCAGTCCACAGGCGAAGCCTAGTCAAGCTGCGCAATTTCATGATATAGGTCGGCGTATCTTCCGCTTTGGGCAAGCAGCTCTGGCAATGTTCAGAAGCTGGCGCCGCCCCTGCGAGAGGTTGGCGCCGTCAGGATCATCATCTTCAGCGCACGGATACTCTTCTCCGTCAGTTCTTCGTTCACGCCGGAGAATTTTTTTCATATTCCTCGCGGCCAAACGATTTGATTACCCGCTCGTTTGTGATCGTCTCGTTGTTCCGGTTGTTCATAGCGTCCAGCCGGTTCTGCATGACTGTGTAGCGCGGGGATGCCGTTTTGATGATTGCAAAGCATCACAAGCGCCAGCAGGATCATATAGCCGCCATTGCGCAAAATATACGGAATGTCTCCGTTCGCTGCTCCCTTATCAATGATATTTGCATTCAGATACGGCAGAATAAACTCGCCGCACGCCTCAATAATCATAAAAAAGGACCTAAAATAAAACAATATAAATTCTTTCGGATTGCATTTCCATACTTCTTCATGTACTGCCTCTGTCACTTAAAATCTCCGTCTGTTTTTCCTTATCATACCATTCTATTTATCAAGGCGCCTAATGTTTTGCATCAAGGAATCTTCTATCAACGAGCAGGCTGCTTATTTTATTCACATGACAAGCGGGGCGTAATCAAGCTTTTTCGCCTGTTACGCCCCGCTTCCCGGACAGTGTCACTCTGACGGACAACTCGTCTCTCCTGAACCAGTCCTCCGATAATTACATCTGGCTCTGCTCAGGACGCTATGTATGTCATCAGTTCCGGATACATGTCCTTATTATCCCTGATCAGCCATCGTTTAAAAGCCGCAAACGATGAGCTATTTTCTAATTGCTGCTTTATCAGGTATTTCAAATCCTCTTTTTCATCATCCTCCGCCTCTCGGTATTCCCGGACATATTCCTTAAATTCTGAAAGTTCTTTTCTCAAAATCCTTCTGAGAATTTTCGCTTCCATTCTTTTCTGCGGCGTAGAGCCATAATATACTTCCTGCAGCAGCTTAATTGTATTCATAATTTCTTCATTGAAAATCAGCGGTTCAAAAAGCAGCTGCTCTTCCGTTCCAAAATAACCCTTTTTCCGAAATGCTATCATTTCCTCCACATTTTCTTTTGTACAGTCTACAATCGGCTCATACTTTCCCAGTTTCGTATTGTTGCAATGCGCACACGCTAAAAAAAGATTATTCCAATCATATTTCAAATCCCGGTCTCCCCGATGTGCATGCAGATGTTCTATCTGGTAAGAAGTGACCTGCTTATTTTCACAAATATAACATTTTCCATGAAACATTTCCCGCAACGCCCGGTTCACCTCCGGTGTATTATACGTATCATTTTTCTCTTTCGCTCTTTGCAGGGATTCCATCGCCTTCTGCGCTTTCTCTGTTACTTTCCTCTCTACTTTTATCATAAGCGCCTGCCTTCTATCTCCTCAAATTTCTCCCATGCTTCCTGCGATAATCCTCTAGGAATATTTTTAAGTTCTATGCGGAGTTTTGCCCGCTCTGCCCGCTCCTCTTCCGTTAAATCTACCTTTTTTACCAGATATTCATAGCGGTCAATCTTGCTCTTCAATTCCTCCCCGTACTCGTCAGCTTCAAAATATCCGTCTGCAAGTCCTTCCGAAGAATACATAAATAAATCTTCCAATTCCACACAGCGCTCCAGATCATAGGCCTTCGCATTAGAAACCGAATTAAGGATATACGGTGAATGTGTTGTAACAATAAACTGGATTCTCGGAAAAAACTCCGTCAGAAACGGCAGGATTTTCTTCTGCAGTTCAATATGCAGATGCGTTTCAAGCTCATCAATTAACACAATTCCTTCCGCATCATATTCGCTCAGACAATCTCCAAGCAGCCAGTTTCTGTCCATCCTCAGAATCAGATCTGAAACAATATGAATCACTGAAGAATACCCATCCGAAAGCTCATCAAAGCCAAACGGCTTTCTGCCGTCTTCATGGATCTTGAAATCATATTCCTTATAATCATATTCCAGAGTAAGCGTATCATCATCAAGCAAAACGCGCAATGCCTTTACAAACCGGTCAAACCATTTCTGAATCCTGTCCGCATTTGCCATATCTCCTTCGTTTCTCGCGTACGCCTGCTGCGTCTTCAGATGAATCATATATTTATGCAGAAACTGTCCTGGCTGCGAATAGATATCATAAGCATCACCCAGTCGGATGTCCTCCACGCCGCGCGCGCGGATAATCTGTGTTTTTCTGTTTGCCGGAAAGAAAGCGGTTATAAATTGTCCCTGCGCATATAACGCATCCAGTGCTTCTGCGTTATTAAATGTAACCTCTATTCCATCTTTAAATTCTTTAACCCATTCAGAATAACGCTGATATTCTTTTTCAGCCTCAAACCGCTCTGCTTCTGTCCCAGCCTGCTTCAGCTTTTTCTCTGCATCCTGAAGCCATTGTACATACTCACTTTCCAGCTTCGCCAGTTTCCCTCTATTAATTGCACTTAGATATTTTTGCAGCGCCAGAAGCAGCGATGTTTTCCCGGAACCATTTTTACCGGTTATCATTAAATGCTGCCGCTTCTCTGGATCCAGGGATATTGCTATATCTGATAAATGCCTTAATTTCTCAATCTTAATTTCTGTAATATAATGCTCCATTTTGCATCTCCTTCCGAAAAGGTATGATTTCATTATATTTCACATTCCAAAGCAATTCAATACCCGGTCAAAAAAAAGGGCCGAAAGCTCCGCGCTCTCTGGTTACTGTTCACTCCGTTCGCAGTAACCTTCGCAAATCCATTTAAAATTCGGTTCGTGAATGGGATTTGCTCACACTTGAATCACACTCTCTGCCCTTTCTACCCTCCTGCAAATTGTTCGCACAGGCTGCTGCCCGCTTATACCAGCTCCAGCAGTTCACTGAAGCACCCGATTTTTACATCCGCCCTCTCATACCCGGCTGCTTCCCCGATTCCCACAGCCGTCATACCTGCTGCTTTTGCCGCGTCTATTCCGGCACGTGCATCCTCCACTACATAACATTCCTGCGGACATACGCCAAGAAATTCTGCCGCTTTCACAAACACCTCCGGATCGGGCTTGGAATGCGTGATGTTATTTCCGTCAGAAATTGCATCAAACGCATCCGTAAGCGCCACCCGTTCCAGAATAAAGCGCGCATTTTTGCTGGAGGATCCGAGCGCAAGCTTATATCCTTTTTCGCGAAGCTTTGCCAGCGTCTCCCGCACCTCTGACGAAACATCCTTCGGAGTCATCTGTGCCAGCAGCTTTCGGTAGCTGTTATTTTTCTGCTCCATCAGTTCGTTTTTTCTCTGTTTTGAGAGCGCTGGTCCCGTGTAGCGCTCCAGAATAATTTCCAGGCTATCTGCCCGGCTCACCCCGCGCAAGCGGTTGTTAATTTCCTTATCAAAATAAACGCTCACTCCGTTCGCAAGCTTCTTCCACGCAACATAGTGAAATTCGTCCGTAAACACTAGTACGCCGTCCAGGTCAAATATAAATGCGTTCATAATTCTTCCTTTCATAACCATTTCGGTTCTTTCGTCACTCCATCGTTACATTCCTTCCCAACGCCGGAAGCCTTCCGCTGCTATATCAAACTGCTGCAAAATCTTCCCCACAATATGACCCGTACAGTCTTCCACGCTCTGCGGCTGATTATAGTACGCCATCATTGGCGGCAGGATCACCGCCCCCATCTGACTTAATTCATACATATTGCGCAGATGGATAGTGCTAAGAGGACACTCACGCGCCACCAGAACCAGCTTCCGCCGCTCCTTTAAGGTGACATCCGCCGCGCGCAGAAGCAGATTGTCGCTGTAGCCGCTGTGAATACCGGCTACCGTTTTCATGCTGCAGGGTACCACAACCATGCCCGCACTCTCCCAGCTTCCGCTTGCTGGTGCAGCACCGATATTCTCATTATCATAAACCACATCTGCCAGCGCACAAAGCTCCTCCTCTGTCAGAGCGCTCTCTGTCTGCAAAGTCAGCTTTGCACCGCGCGTATAAATAAGATGTGTCTCCATGTCCGGTATTTTACGAAACTGCTGCAGCAACTCAATCGCGATTGGAATGCCCGTCGCCCCACTGATTCCTATAATTAAACGTTTCATATTGTTACTCCTTTTTCCGTCACTGCAGTATAGACGGTTCACTGCCTCACACAAAATCCGGCAGCCACCGCTTTGGATCAACCTCCATAAATTTCGCCCGCTCGAAACGCTCCTTCTGGTCGAACGGCACCGTACAGTCAAAAATTGCCTTGCACGCCACGCCGACGCCCCGGATATGTCCGGAGTACGCCGGATTGTTTGACGGATCGAGCGGGTGACACTGCACGCCCGGTATGGTAATCAGATCGGTATCCGCCTGAAAGCGCGTCGTCATCGCCCACAAAACATCCTTCATATCGAAGCAATCCACATCTTCATCTACGAGAAATACATGCTTCAGCTCCGCAAAAGCCGAGAATGCAAGCAGGGCTGCCTGCCGCTGCCGTCCCTCATCCGAGGGAATAGATTTCTTAAATTGCAGAACCGCAATATATTTTCCACCGCCGCTCGATGCGCAATAAACATTCTGCACCTTTCCCGGCATTGCCTTCTCAATCATCTGCAGAATACTCGCCTCTGTCGGGATTCCCGCCATGGAAACGTGTTCCTCGCTTGGTCCGATGCAGGTCTGCATGATCGGATTTCTGCGTGTCGTCACAGCTTTTACCTTAATGACCGGAAGCTCCGGATTCGCCGGGCCGCAGTACCCCGGAAACTCTGGCATCGCCTTGCCGGTATTGGAATTCTGATCCTCCCGCACGCGCACATATGGGAGAATCTCTCCCTCAATAACATACTCCGCATTCGCAATTGCCTTTTCCGGAATGGTCAGACACTGCACCATCTCCACCGGCGCTTTGCGGATCGCACCCGCCGCCTGCAGCTCATCGTAACCGAGCGGCGTTGTGGGCGGTTCAAAGCAGGAAGCGATCTCAATTGCCGGATCGACACCAATGCTCACAGAGATCGGCAAAGGCTGTCCCGCTGCCTCCGCCAGCTCGCGAAAATAGCCGATATGCCGCGCACCCGGCTGCAGAAAAATAGAGATTTCATCCTTCGACTGCAGGCACATCCGATGAATCGTCACATCGGATTCTCCCGTCTTCGGATTGGAAGCATAGCACATACCAAGTGTGATGTAGGGACCTGCATCCTCCGGCGTGTTCGTCGGCGCCGGTATCAGCTTTCGGATATCAAAGCCGTCCTCCGTCGCATAATGTACAACTTCCTGGCACTTCGCCTGCTCATTTGGGATCACCACCGGCTTCACCGGATTCGCCACGCTGTCCTTTAGAAGAAAGCCCAGCTTTTTCGGATCACAATCCAGCAGATAGCCCACGCGCTCCCGGCTTGCCAGCAGCCCGATTGCCACGCGCGCCCCCGGATGCCCTTTTATATTGTTAAAAATCATTGCCGGACCTTCCTTCGTCGGGCGCCGGACCGTACCGCCCGCCCCAACATGACGGTAAACGCCGGATAATTCTCCCATCGGGTCTACCTCTGTATCCGTCTGCACAAGCTGTCCCGGCATCTTCTCAAGCAGCTCCAGTGCAGAGCGCAAATCATTTATTTTTGCCACTGCGGCTCTCTCCCTTCTTTCCTCCAATATCACAATATCATCTTTCTTTGCAGCCACAGTCAGATTCTCATGTCTGCATTATCTTTTTAGCGTTTGCGGTCAGATTCTCGTATCCGGAAGGCCGCAAAATGCGTCTACCGGGCTGATGCCTTTAAATTCGCTCTCACCCGTCAGCTTCTCTATTACCGTCTCAATAGTCGTTTTCGTCGCCGTATAGGCATTAATATATGTTTTTACACGCGGTACGTCCTGCAGTAAATATGGATTTGCCAGCGACACAAAAATGCAGTCCTCCTCGTTCAGAAAACGTGGAGAATCCAGCGCATGCTTCGGGCACCAGTTGATGCGCACCGTCGTCTGGTTGCTCGCCTGCTCATAATTTGCCAGATAGAGCGTCAAACGGTGCTTCGGCAGGTCAGCGCAGCCGTGCAGATCATCCGCAAACGGCTGATAATGCTCCACTGCAAAGCCCCGCTGCCGCAGAAGCTCTATCGCCGTCTCCGCCACGCTTCCGCCCGGAATCTCGTCTTTGCCCAGCGTGATCAGACGTATCTGCGGATACTTTTCTGTTGTAACCGGCAGCACCTGAGGCGCAAGACTTTTCACAAGCGTGACCGATTTATCGGCGCATTCCCGATGCCATGCTGCTGCCTGCGCCAGACTCATGTCCTGCGCGCCCGCACCGCACACCTTTACCTTCAGGGCCAGAATCCTGGTTACCGCCTCGTCCAGACGTTCCTCCGTGAGCAGTCCGGTTTTCAATCCTTCCAGAATGTAGGAATAATCCTCATAAAGATTTGTGTTAAACACGATCATATCACAGCCAGCCATAATGGAAGCCGGAATCGCCTTTCTGCGCTCCATCGACATGCAATAACCGCCCATGATGGTAGCGTCAGTCGTAATAACGCCGTTAAATCCAAATTTTTCACGCAGCACACCGGTGAGCAGCTCGCGGCTCTGTGATGCCGGGAGGCAGTCTGCAAAGGAAAGCTTTGGATTGATCTCCATCTGCACCGCCGGCTGTACAATATGTCCCACCATAATACTCAGCAGGTCATGCTCAATCAGATTCTGATAAACTGCTCCATAGGAGCCATACCACTCTTCTGCCGACAGGCTGTTATAGGTGGGATGCAGATGGTGATCGCGGTAATCCACGCCGTCGCCCGGGAAATGCTTTGCACATGCCGCCATGCCGCACTTCTGCACTGCTTCCACATATATCTGCGTATTCTTTTTTACTTTTTCCTCATCGCTTCCATAAGTGCGGACATTGGTGATCGGATTTCTGTAGTTCATGTCGATATCGCAGACCGGAGAAAAGGTCCAGTTGACGCCGACGTTCTGCCCTTCTGCCGCGCAGACCTTTCCAAATTTCTCTACCATACCATCATCGTTCGCCGCACCCACCATCATCGGCCAGCCAAACAGTGTCCCGTCCGTCGTTGCTCCCGCGCCGCCTTCCTCCAGGTTCGCCGCTTTCAGGAGCGGAACCGGAGCGACCTCGTCCAGCAGTCGGTAATTTTCGCAGATTTCCTCTGCCGGAGCCGGGCGGAATAAAATTCCGCCTATTCTGCTTTTTTCCACCAGCTCCTTCAGCTCGTCCTTTTCGTAATCGCCGCCCATCACACAAAAAAGCTGTCCTGCCTTTTCTTCTGTCGTCAGGCGCGCTCTCGTCTCCTCAACCCATCGGATCTGTTCTTCTCTTAAATAAAATGGTTTCTTCGCTAAATCAATCATAATATATCCTCACTGCTTCATCACTGCATCAAGAAATGTAATGACCTCTGCCAGATTTTCCTCTGTATAAAACTGCGCATCCTCATGATCTGCTCCCTCCAGGATCCCGAAGGAAACATTTTCCTCACCGATCACCGCTTTCAGCCGGTCGGCAAAATTCTCAGACTGTGTATAGGGTACCCGCTGATCCGAATCTCCCGCCTGCACCCATGCTTTCAGAGTAAATCCCTCCGGCAGCGCTTCTTTATAGGTCTCCCAATATGTCTTATAGGTCGTCTCTTCGTCAGCTGCCACTGCCTGCCCGATAAATTTGCTCTCAAAGGAGCTGTCGGAGTCCGTGTTCGCCGTATTTCCAAGGGCTTCTGCCTCTTCCTGCATTTTGAAAAATTCTACCGGACCGTAAAAGTCTGCCAGCGCCGTTACTGCCGAGGATTCCTCTGCGTTATCAGACACATCTCCATCCAATTCCTCCACCTCCGGCGTCAGAGCGGTCATCAGGCTAAGATAGGCTCCCGCTGATTCGCCCCATACGGCGATATGCTCCGCATCGAATCCATAAGCATCCGCATTTGCACGCACATACCGGACAGCCGCCTTCACGTCCGCAAGCGCTGCCGGAAAAACCGCCTCCGCCGATTTGCGGTAATCCACGCTCACCACCGCATAATCATTCTCCGTTCCTGCCTCAATAACCGGCTGTATAATCGGCATCTTTGCATCTCCAAACATAAAACCGCCTCCATGCACAAGCACGATAACCGGAAACGGCCCTTCCCCCTCCGGGAGATAAATATCACAAATCTGAGACGCCGAATTCGATGCATATGCCACACTGTCATAGTCTGCCTGTACCGCTGCTTCCGCCGTCGGTCCGCCTGCCATCATAGCCGCTCCGGCATCGGATCCCGCCAGCACGGACAGCGCAAGCGTCATTCCCAAGATCATTCCTTTTCTGTTCATCCTTTGTCCTCCTTACTTTTCATAAGAATTTCTCAGCATTTCCTCAGCTCTCTGAAGATGCGGTCGATCCAGTCGCACACCTCTCCCGGATAGTCCGCCTCGCAGTGCGGTTTGTCCCACACCAGTGCATAATCAGTATCTTTTCCCGCCGCTGCCAGCTTTAACGCCAGCGTCATTCCTATCGTAAGTGAAGTATCTGCGTCGCAGGCTCCCACCCGGATGCGGTAATGCTTTGCCGCATCCTTCGCCATTTCTTCTCCGATATAATTCATAGGATTCAAAAGTGCGATTCTTAAGTCCAGCTCCGCATCGTTCTTCGCCTGTGCAAAAGACGCATAATATTTGGAAGCTTCATCCGGAAAACGTTCTTTCAATGCACAGATCGCTTCGGAGATTTCTTTATTAAAGTGCATGAACGGATGCTCATTTGTTCCAAATACTTCATTTTCCCCGCTGTCCATATTTAAAGCGTCAAAGGAAGTACACGGCTTCATTCTCCTGCGGTGATTTCGCACATAACTGTCCAGATCACAGATATGAGCCGCTTTCCCATCCCAGGAAAGCCAGGAAGACTTGTCAGATCCTTTCACCGTAATCATCGGCGGTCTCATGTCCCTGAACGGAACGCCCTTCGGCGGGCGCGATACCAGATCGCCGAGGGACGGTCTGACTGCCGGTGCTTTTTCATCTTCTTTTGGTCCGCCCATCGGCGCCTCTTTCTGATACTCATATTCCCCTGCAAGATAATCAGCCGGAGAATAGTTTTCTTTCAGTCTGCCGCTCTGTAGTCTCCGCAGATAGTCTGTAACCGACTCATCCAGGCATCTCATCAGATATTCATAACCGCTTCCGCTTCTGCCATCCTCCCCAATGCACAGCGTCTCCTGCGTCTGCGGGTTCACCAGCTTTAAACTGTTAAAATATGAAATATAGCGCTGCTTTAGTTCCGCTGAAAGCGCCTCCTGAAACGGCGTCATCATCCCCGCAGGGCCTGCCGGAGAAGCCTCGTTCTCATGATCCGCCGCAAACATCCACTCATATGCCAGGTCCGCATGCTCCAGGTCAATGATCGGACAATAAATCTGTGCGGCAAACACATCGTCTCTCTCGTCCATGAATGCACCGTTTTCTTTCAGAAAAGGCATATAATCCGCATGGTTGCCCGTCACTGCCAGCAGCGTCGACATTGCTCCGCCTGCGCTCCATCCCACAGAAACAATATGGTCAAAATCTCCCGGCAAGACAGCCCTGTTATATCTTAAAAAACGGATCGCCGTCTTTAGATCCACCAGATTAACCGGAGACTTTCCGCACATGTTTCCATCCGCATCTTTAGTCTCTCTGCCGCGGTTTCCGCAGGACACATATACAAAGCCTCTCTCAAGGTACTGCTGCGCGGAGCAGCGCGGCCCTTCCAGCCATACGTGCGGCATCTGCATATATCCCGCTGAGTTGTTTGCAAAAATTACCGGCACCGATTTTGCCGAGTAGCCGTTCATCTCTCCCTGCGGATTAATCTCTCCGCCCTCCGTCATATATGGTTCCGGCACAAAAATACTCAGGCGCTGAAATTTCGGTACCACTGCCTGGTCCGTATAAAGCACGTCCTCCAGACACCAGCATCTGTGTTTCTCATCGAAAAACCATGCGTGTCTGCATTCGGAAAGCTCCATCGTTTTATTTACTACATTAATCTGATTCATATTGGCGTCTCCTTTTGCTACAGGTTGTTGAAAATAAATGCAAACACCAGATCCATGTTCTCTTTTGCAAAGAATTTTTTATCCTCGTGGTCTGCGCCCTCCAGCGGGACAAAAGATACCCGCTCTCTTCCGAGCCTGCTGCGGATCGCATCGACAAATTCCAGTGACTGTGCATACGGGACCAGCCTGTCTGCCTTGCCGTGCTGTACCAGCATCGGGGACATTGCTTCGCTGACATACGTCGCCGGATTTGCCTGTGCGCAAAGCTCTTCTGATGCATCCGGCAGTGCGCAGCCCAGATATTTGGATTCCGGTGAGAACGGCTCATCGTGATCGGCATGGCTGATGCCGTTCGCCCTCGCCTGCTCATCCATCGTTTTAAAATTCATGGGGCCAAACTGGTCAACTGCCGCTTTCACAAACGGGGTTACCTCAGAGATATTTTCCTTCTCTTCTCCTGGAAACGCTCCGTTCGGAATGTTCATGCCAAGCATCGCCGCCAGATTGCCTCCTGCCGATCCGCCGATCGCCACAATTTTTTCCGGGTCCAGCTTATATTCTTCCGCATGCTTTTTCAGAAAGCGGATCGCCTCTCTGCAATCCAGAACTGCTGCCGGGAAGATTGCCTCCCCGCTCAGACGGTATTCCACAGAGATGACCGCCATTCCTCTTCGAATGCCCTCCAGATATGCATCCATATGGTCATCGCGCTTATCTCCCAGCGCAAAGCCTCCGCCGTGAATATGTACCAGCACAGGAAACGTTCCTTCCCCTTCCTCCGGCAGATAAATATCCAGACACTGCGCCTTGCTCGCCTGTGCATATGGAATATCCAGATATTTTCTCTTTACCCAACTGATATCTGCCATCGGCGGTTTCCATCCCGGAGGCGGTCCCCCCGGTTTTTTCCCCGTCGGCGGCACCTTGCCCTCCATTTTCATTTTGTCCTCCACAGTGTTATCCTCCTTGCTTACAATTTATGCTGCTTTCTTTTCCTCTTTTTCTTTATGATTTCTTACCATCGGGCGCGGACGGTTCTTCAGCGCGTCAAAGCTGATCGCCAGCAGAAGGATAATTCCTTTTACCGTATACTGCGTATAGCTTCCCCAGCCGGCAAGCTGCATACCGTTCGCGATCATCTGCATAACAAAGATACCTGCCACCATTCCGGTCACATTTCCTTTGCCGCCCATCATACTGATGCCGCCAATGATAGCTGCCGTCAGGCAGGTAATCTCGGTACCCGGTCCGGTAGTTGCGGACGTCATATTTTGCTGTGCCAGCATATCCAGCGTCGCAATCGCAAAAATCGCTCCGGTCAGCGAAAAACATAAAGTCTGGATCAGATCCGCCTTAATTCCCGAAAGCCTTGCGCACTCTTTATTTCCGCCGACGGCAAGAATATCGCGTCCGAAATGCGTCTTATTCAGCACGATCCAGGTTACCGCAACCACAAGAGCCGCCAGGTATACATCCAGCGGCAACCCGAAAAGCTTCGTTTTATAAAGCGCACGGAAGCCATCCGGCATACCGGAGTAGGATTTTGAGGAAGTTATGGTGTAGGCAATTCCCTTAAATACCTCACTGGTTGCGATGGTGACGATCAGCGGAAACAATTTCAGCTTCGATGCAATGACACCGTTTAAGGTTCCCATTAAGAATCCGAGCAGGATTCCGATTGGCCACACAACAAAAAACGGAAGCTCCGTTTCCAGCATGATAATGCCGGACACACAGCCGACAACCGCCATCTGTGTACCTACGGACAGATCTATTCCTCCGCCGATCATAACGAAACAGATGCCCATGCCGGCAATCACGATATACGTACTCTGCGTGACCAGGTTATAGATATTTCTCGGCGATAAAAATAACGGATTGAATATAGAAAAGAAAATAACCAGCACCAGAAGAATGATGTACACCGTACCTTCCTGGTAGAAGTATCTTCCAATCCTTTTGATAAGTGATTTATTTTCCATTTGCTTTTGCTTCCTCCCTCTGCATTCCAGACGCCAGGCGAAGAATCGTCTCCTGTGAAAACTCCGCCCGTGATAATTCGCCTGCGCATCTGCCCTCGTACAAAACGATGATTCTGTCTGACATCCCCAGAATTTCCTCCATATCGGATGAAACCATGATGATCGCTTTCCCGTTTTCCGCAAGGCGGTTCATCAGATTATAAATTTCCTGTTTTGCTCCTACGTCGATTCCTTTCGTAGGTTCATCAAAAATAATAATATCCGGGTCTGCTGCCAGAGTCTTTGCAAGCACCACTTTCTGCTGATTTCCGCCGGACAGGTTGAGCACCATCTGCCGGATATGCGGAACCTTAATCTGCAGATCCGCCCGGTATTTTTCAGCCATCTCTTCGTTCTTTTTCTTATTTATAAAACCAAATGTTGTCAGCTTATCCATGCAGGAAAGCGACGTATTAAACAGTACGGTATTGTGAAGTATCACGCCCTGCTCCTTGCGGTCCTCCGGTATCCAGCCAATTCCAAGCCGTATGGCATCTGCCGGTGATTTGATTTTTACACGCTTCCCATGCAGAATAATTTCCCCGCCCTCCAGCTTCTTCGCTCCGCAGAGCACCTCCATTGTCTCGGAGCGGCCGGAGCCTACCAGCCCCGCAAAGCCGAGGATCTCACCTTTATGAAGCTGAAAACCAATCTGCTCCACACTGTTTCCGGTAAGATTTCTGGCTTCCAGAACCACTTCCCCGGCTCCACTCTTTCTCTCCGGGAATGTCTCCTTCAACTCGCGTCCGACCATCAGGTTCACCAGCTCCTGCCGGTTCGTATCCTTTGTACGGATCGTTTTGACATAGGCGCCGTCCCGCAGGACAGAGATCCGCTCCGTAATTTCAAATACCTCTTCCATACGGTGTGAAATATAAATGACCGTCACGCCCTTTTTTCTGAGTTTTCGGATGATGTCGAAAAGCAGATCCACCTCTTTCGATGCCAGCGGCGCCGTCGGCTCGTCCATGATCATAATTCTGGCATCGTTGGAAATTGCCCTGGCGATCTCCACCATCTGCTGCATAGCCGGCGAGAGCTGAATTACGCGCATACCCGGGTCCAGATCAAATCCATATTCGTCAAACAGCTCCCGCGCCAGCTTATTCAGACGTTTTTTACTGTAGCCTTTCCCCATTTTTCTTCCCATGAAGATATTCTCTGCAACCGTCATATTTACTACCAGATTAACATCCTGATAGATCACCGCCACGCCGTTCTGTGCAGAAAGCGCCGGTGTCATCTGCGGATATTCTCTGTCATCAAAGATGATTTTTCCACCCGCATCCGGTGCAATGGCACCGGCAATGATTTTTATCAGCGTTGACTTTCCCGCTCCGTTTTCGCCGAGCAGGGCATGTACCTCGCCCTGCTCAAATTCCAGTGAAACATCATTTAATGCTTTGACACCCGGATAAGTTTTTGTAATATGTTCCAGTTTCAGCATACTGCCTCCTAATTACTCAATCGGTGCAAAGGTCCCTGCCGCTTCATCAATGGTAATTGCACAGTCGCCCGACGCACTGTCAATAAAGGACCAGAGACCGGGAATCTTGTATTCCGAGGACTCATCCACATTCGTCAGTCCTGTGATCGTTACGGTTTCTCCGTCTCTCTCATAGGTTCCCGCATAAACATCTGCGATCATTTCATTTCCCGGAAGAGAAAACTGACAGCTTCCGTCTTCTGCGAGAACAAACTGAAGCGTTTCCGCTCCCATGGGTCCTTCGCTTTCAAAGGTATAAACCGCGCCTTCGGCTGCCGGTACCGCCGCAGCGCCGCCCATATCCATCGCCTCCTCTTTTTCCATGTTTTCGTTGTAGCCGTTTTCTGCATCCCAGTAGGTCATCAGCCCTTCCTGTGCCAGGACCTCATCATACGTATATGCTTCAATATGTGTCGGTGTATCGAAGCAAACAAGACTTGCCACACCATTATTTAATTCTGCATCGATCGGATAGAAAAGCCCGATGCTGTTAGGATTTTTCTTTCCATAATCCACGCCTGCTTCTCCGTTCATAACTGCATCTGCCAGATCTGCAAGTGTTGCCGCAGCATCTCCGCCGCCAAACTGGCATGCGCCGCGGAATACGCTCTTTGTACCTGCGTCATCTGCCACCGCGCCGATCAGATATTCGTATTCGTCTCCCATAACACCTGCGGAGAAGAAGGCAAATTCATCCTGTTCTTCTTCCGGATAGGTGTCCATAATATACTGGCTTCCGGCTGTAGAAACGAGCGAATTATAACCGATCAGTACACGCACATTCGGGTTATCCGTGAGGACGCCCGCCACAACGGAACGATTATCACCGGAGATATCCATCTCGGTCATGCTGGAAGCAAGATCTTCTACACGGCCTGCGATCATTTCACAGTAAACCGGATTCTCTATTTTTTCCGCTTCGTCTACCACTTCACCTACCAGATTGACATATTCGCCCGCCTCATTCTTTAAATACGGCTCTACAATCTGCGCCTCGCCTGCACAGCGGCTTTTTGCATCTGCGCTTATGGTAGAGCTCAAAAACGCCACGTCCCAGTCTCCCTCCGGGTCCATGTTCTGCTCTACCCAGGTTTTCGTAATAGACGCAACATACATACCGATCATATATTCATCATCACTGGAAACTGCATCATAGGCCTCTTCGGAAATAGAACCTGTGCCGCCGCTGATGACCACCTTGATCCCCGCTTCTGTGGCTTCCAGCAGAGAGTCTTCTAACGTTTCGATCTCACACGGAAGAACTACAAGCATTTTTGCTCCCATCAGAATAAAATTCTGGATCTGCTGTGTCTGATTGGATACGCTGTCGTCTGCAGATACCACCTGGACCTCATAACCCTGCGGCTCAAACATTTCTTTCAATGCCTCCGCCTGCAGTTCAGAAATACTGCTTGACATGTTCTGCATGCAGACACCCACCAGCCCCTCGGATGCCTGTACCTTTTCTCCTGCAATTCCTGCCGTTCCAGTGGCAAGCAGCATAGACGCCGCCAGTAACATACTCATCTGTTTTTTCATGTAAAGTCCTCCTTTTACAATTACAATTTTTGTTACTGCCACTTTAACACTCTGGAATTTATTTTAAAATAATTTCTCCATTTCTGTTATTCTATTTTTTTGTTATTATTTTTTATTATTCTTATCTGCCGACAT
>OLRY01001958.1_pt1 | contig 16273 bp, 20 predicted proteins | sample 1672541 | NCBI WGS metagenome assembly OLRY01 (sample SAMEA3136697, study PRJEB25190) | human gut metagenome | biome: human gut; feature: human-associated habitat; material: faeces | place: Austria | collected 2013 | reverse complement strand
GCTCCGCCTTTGGAAACCGCAAGCTTTTGAAAAAGCTTGAGCAAAACTTTTAATTGTCTTAGAAAAGTCTGTTAGTTATTAAGAAAGAATTATATCACTTAATGGTTTTCTATCCTTGCTGTGTCTATCCGGGCTTTTTGCTTCGCCATCAGCATATCCTATTGCAAGAAGATTGATAGGTTCAATTTCTTTTGGAATATTAAATTCTTCTTTTATAACCTGTGGCTTAAATCTGCCTATCCAAAGTGTGCCTAATCCAAGCTCTGTTGCCATAAGCATCATATGGTCTGTGACGATAGTTGCGTCTATGTCGCCAAATTCTTTGCCATCGTATTTACGCTTCCAAGATGCTGAAGTATCATTGCAGACAATCAGAACACAAGGGGCATTATAAAAATTAGTTGCTTTAGAAACCTTTTCTAAACCTTTTGCATCAGTTACAACAATAATTTTTGTAGGTTGGTAGTTTACTGCTGATGGAGCAATTCTGCCTGCTTCAAGTATTGTGTCTAATTTTTCTTTTTCAATAGGCTTTTCGCTGTATGAGCGTACAGAATATCTTTTCTTTGCTAATTCTAAAAAGTTCATATTGAACCTCCGAGTATTTTATTTACCTGATTATATCATAAATTAGAAAAATATTGAATATGCTTATAAAGTTTACATATAAGAAAAATACATTTTCCACTTTTTAGCATATGCTTCGGTTGTAGAACCTTTTTTAGCTCTTAGTGTAACCTGAGTATTAGGGAAGATGGATTCATTCTTATCATATGAACTTTTAAATTTCATATTACTGTTTTCTATAGTACAAGTATTAAGCATTGTGCAATCACCAAAGGCAAGAAAATTGAGTGTTTCTACACTTTCTGGAAGTGTGATTTTTCTAAGACCGCTGCATTTATAAAAAGCATTGGATTTTATCTCTTTAATAGTATTTGGAAGTGTTATCTCATTTAGAGATTTACAACCTGAAAATAGTGATTCACTGATTTCTGTAATACCTGAAGGAATTTCTATTTTTTGAAGTGATGTACATTCAAGAAAAGCCTCTTTAGAAATAGTTTTGATATTCTTTGGAAGTATTACTTCTGTAACTATACCATTTCTTTGGAAAGCACCAACTTCAATTTTCGTTACACTATCAAGTATAGTATATGATGAATTTGATTTATAAGATGGGTAGAAAAGAAGTTCAGTTTTAGATTTATTATACAATACACCATCAACAGAAGCAAAGTAACGGTTACCTTCATCAACATATATATTTTTCATATAAATGCAATCATAGAAAGGATTCATATTGCAGCTTCTGTTATTAAGAGATATTGATTGAATATTTTTAGATATAGTTACACTTTTAATTTGTGAACAGCCTGAAAATGCCATAGGGTCGATTCCAGTTATAACTTTATTTGAATATTTCTCTGGTATTACTAAATCCTCAAGCTTGCCCTTATATCCGACTATGTGTAATGTACCGCTTTGATACTCTTTATAGACATAGTTTTTTTCATCTTCTTTAAGTTCTGCAGCACGAAGTTCTTCGGCGGTAGGTTCGTGAGAACTTTCTGAATCTGATGATGCATTAATATCGACTGAGTTTTCAATAATACCATCTGTTGAAAGACTGCTCTTTTTTGCGACATCAAGCATAGAGAATATAACTACTCCAGCAATAACAACAAAAGCTACTCCTATGATTGTAGCTATACCCGCAGTTGATTTAAAGAAATTTCCGATTTTTGAAAGAGAAGAATTTTGCTTGTCTGTTTTTTTATTCTTTTGCTTTGTGGCGTTATCTATACTAAAATTAGCTTCTACCACACGCTGGTATGATTGTGGCTTTTTAGGAATATTATTTGATGGTTGTTCTGAAACTTCTTGAACATTCTGAGACTGCTCTACAACTGTTTCTTGCTGAACTGGTTGTTGTGCTTGCTCATAAGGGTTTGCATATTCTTGCTGAACTGGCTGTTGTGCTTGCTCATAAGGGTTTGAATACTCTTGCTGAACTGGCTGTTGTGCTTGCTCATAAGGGTTTGAATACTCTTGCTGAACTGGCTGTTGTACTTGTTCATAAGGGTTTGAATACTCTTGCTGAACTGGCTGTTGTGCTTGCTCATAAGGGTTTGCATATTCTTGCTGAACTGGCTGTTGTACTTGTTCATAAGGGTTTGCATACTCTTGCTGAACTGGTTGTTCTGCTTGCTCATAAGGGTTTGAATACTCTTGCTGAACTGGTTCTTGGACTTGCTCAGTAATTTTTGTTTCTTGTGCTTGTTCTTTGGATGCGTCAGGAGATGGAATATTTAAAATTGCTTGTATATCATTTTTTTCTTCAATGATAGGTTCTGCATTTGTAGGTGGTGTAATAATACTGCTTATAGGTGGTGCTGGGTGAAATAAAAATTGAGATTTTGCTAATTCCATAAGTGTAAAGGGAACTGCACCGAGAGATACTGAACGCATTAATCTGCCTTCTGATTCAGCTTTTGCAATTTCTTTTTTTATTCCCTCTCTTGCATATGAGAGTATGCACATTACTGTGTTTTCTGGCAAATCTAATGTTGAAACGATTGCAGATAAAGACATTTCCTGATAGTAGTGCATTATGATAAGAAGTCGTTGGTCATCAGGCAAATTTTCGATTATTTCTTTCACAACATTTCGTGTGTCCTTATCGTCTATGGTTTCTTGTGGAAGTTGGTCGAAATTATCTTCATCATTCCATTCAAATTTTTCAGCAACATTATTAAAAGCATCTGGATTTTTTTCTGTGATAGATATATAAGCAGAATATGAGGCAATTCTGTTTAGCCATACATCAAAGATTTCTGGTTTTTTAAGAGAAGTTAAATTTTCAAATGCGTTTGTATAGCTCTCTTTCATGATGCTTATTGCTTCTTGTTCATTTTTAGTTATATTTAGTATTGCAAAAAATAGAGCATCTTTAGTAAGATTATAAAGTGTTTCATATGCGGTTTCATCACCCGATAAAGCACCATGAACATATCTTGAAAAGTAGTTATTCATAATAAAACCTCCAAGTTATACATATTTTATATATAAATATGTATAGCTAATAAAATTTTAAAAATAAAAAGCTATTTAAAAGTCATGCTTAATTATTTTTATACTATTTATATTTTAACTAAAAGGTCTGAAAATTTCAATCTGTTTAGAGGAATTATAGCAAATAAATATTATATTTTTTTATTGATTACGCTTTTTATTGAAAGTTTAGAGTTTAAATGTTAAAATTATATTGTTTGTTTCAATAGGTAATATTTAAATTTAAATTATTATGGAAATGGAGAAATAATATGTCACTTAAAAACAGAGAATATCCTCGTGCGGAAATCTCAAGAAAAGCTGAAACTTCACTTATTGGTGGAAGTACATGGGTTTATGATACAGAGGTTAAAAAGATTTTCGGAGAAATTGAAGACGGAAATCTTATAGATGTTGTAAACAATCGTGGAAGATATATGGGCACAGGATATTATAACTCTCACTCGAAAATTCGTATAAGAGTTATTTCGCAAAATGCAAATGACCACTTTGATTATTCATTCTATGAACGCAGAGTAAGATATGCTTGGGAGTATCGCAAGACGGTTATGCGTGATGACCTTAATTGCTGTCGTGTTATATTCGGAGAGGCTGATGGTTTCCCAGGGCTTACTGTTGATAAGTTTGATGATATACTTGTAACCCAGACACTTTCTCTTGGAACAGAGCGTGTTAAGCCTTTGATTTTTAAGGCACTTGTTAAAGTCCTTGCGGAAGATGGCTTTAATATTCGTGGAATATTTGAGAGAAATGATGTTGGTATTCGCCGTCTTGAAGGTATGGAAGAAAACAAAGGCTTCTTTAAGCTCGATGGACTTGATATTCCAGATTCAACTGAGGTAACTATTGTAGAAAATGGAATTAAGTATTATGTAGATTTTGAAAATGGTCAGAAAACAGGATTTTTCCTTGACCAGAAATTTAACCGCAGAGCGGCCGCAAAACTGGCAAAGGGCAGACGAGTTCTTGATTGCTTTACACATACAGGTTCTTTTGCACTTAACTGTGCTTATGGTGGGGCAGAACATGTTTGTGCCGTTGATATTTCTGAGGAGGCAGTTGGTTTTGCAAAGAGAAATGCCGAACTTAATGGTCTTGAGGATAAGATGAGCTTTAAAGCAGTTAATGTTTTTGATTTGTTGCCTAATCTTCCAACAGCAGATGAAAAATATGATTATGTTATTCTTGACCCGCCTGCTTTTACAAAATCTCGTGCAACTGTTGATAGTGCCATTCGTGGATATAAAGAAATAAATCTTCGTGCTATGAAGCTACTGCCAAGAGGAGGTTATCTTGCTACCTGCTCTTGTTCGCACTTTATGACAGATGAACTTTTCCGTACAATGCTTAAATCAGCTGCGTTTGATGCTCATGTTGAGCTTCGTCAGATAGAGGCTCGTCAGCAAGCTCCTGACCACCCAATACTCTGGAATATGCAGGAAACAAATTATCTCAAATTCTATCTTTTCCAAGTTGTTTAATGACTTTAAATAGAAAATTCGCACAGGCTTTTTAATGGCTTGTGCGAATTTTTTATTTTAAATCTTTTTATGTAGTAAATTTTTATATTTATTATCAAAATATTATAAGGTGTCACTTGGCTTTTGCAAGAATATTATGTTAATGTGCTGGATTATTATGTTTATTTTTCTGAAAATCGGACAAGAATAATATTGCCGGCACAAAATAAAATTTCGGAGAGTGAAAGCTGTGAATATTAAACGAGGAGATATATATTATGCGGATTTAAGCCCTGTTGTAGGCTCTGAACAGGGTGGCGTAAGACCTGTTTTGATTATTCAGAATGACATCGGCAACAGATATAGTCCAACTGTAATTGCTGCGGCTATCACAAGCCGAAGCACTAAAGCAAATCTGCCAACTCATATTCGTCTTATGGCTAATGAAAGCGGTCTTGCTAAAGATTCTGTTGTGCTTCTTGAACAGATTCGTACAATAGATAAACGCAGATTAAAAGAGCGTATGGGTTCTCTCGACCTCGGCGAAATGGGAAAGGTCGATGAGGCACTTTCTATTAGTTTTGGTTTGGGTGTTGAACACAATTCGATTACATAAAATAATATGTAATCGTAGAATTTCGATTTAAAATATTTAGGAATACTTTTAAGGGGGATTTTTATGGATAGTAAAAATATTAATAAGGTTGATTTAAACAAGGCAAAACATTATCCTAATGATAAGGAAACAGAAGCTCGTGAAGAAGCTTTAAAACAATTTAATCCTGTTCCAAGTACAACAGATTGTACAGGGCTTATTCCTTTTGCAGCACAGGATGAGAAAGAACTTGAATCATATCGTGAGATAATTCAATATACACCGCCATATGAAAAATAATTATAGGTATTGCTATGATAAATATAAAAATCTTGGGAAAGAATAAAGAGCTTTTTAACTGCGTTTGTAATTCTATTGAACATTATGGTGATATGCTTTGCAAACGCAGAAGTATTTCTATATCCACTGCCTCGGAAACTTTCAATGAGCTTTCGGGTAATTCTATCGCAGTTTTTTGCAGCGATTTCAAAGGGAAAATATATGGAGAAAACTTCCTTGCAATATTTTCTTCTGAAAATCGCAATGCAATAGATATGCTTAATGGAAGTGGCAATATTGCAATTTCGTGTGGAATGTCACTAAAAGATACATTTAGTACTGCAAGCATTACTGATGAAGTAAGTATGGTAAGTTTGCAAAGAGCAATATGCACGATTGATGGTGAAATTATAGAGCCAAGAGATTTTTATATAAAGAGCAGTTATGAGCTTTATTCATCTTTAGCGACAAGTGCAATTCTTATTTTACTTGGAGCTATACCAGAAGAAGGTTTTGAATTTTAAGATAAAAATTCCATAAGCGCTAAAATTTACATTTAATATTAAGCTGATAACGACATAATATAATAATGCAAACGCAAAACAACAAAATCAAAAATTTAAACATCAAAAAATCTTAAAAACAAAGGAGAAATAATTATGTCAAGCAGCAACAATAATCAGCTCAATGTACCACAGGCAAAGGAAGCTATGGAACGCTTTAAGATGGAATGTGCAAGCGAAGTAGGCGTAAACCTCAAGCAGGGTTATAACGGTGATATTTCTGCAAGAGAAGCAGGTTCAGTAGGCGGTCAGATGGTTAAAAAGATGATTGAAGCTTATGAGAACGGTATGAAATAAAAAGTGAATTAAAGTACCTTGATTTAAACCTATAAACAAATTTAAAATAGACTCAAAAAGTGTGGTAGAGAATACTCTATCACACTTTTGATTTTGCTGAAAATTGTAGCTTTATAAATTAAAATATGCTATACTAAGCTAAATAATTTGATAAGGGGTAATTTGGTATGATAGATAATTTTGCCGAGCTTGAGATTCAATGTAAGCAGTGTCAGAAGTGTGGTTTATGCGAAACTCGTACAAATGTTGTTTTTGGGGTAGGAACTCCTGATGCGGAGGTTATGTTTATCGGAGAAGGCCCTGGACAAAATGAGGACGAGCAAGGAGAACCTTTTGTTGGCAGAGGTGGAAAACTTCTTGATAAAATGCTTGAGGCTATCGACCTCGACCGAAAAAAGAATATCTATATTGCAAATATTGTAAAATGCCGTCCTCCTAAAAATCGTGACCCACTTCCAGAGGAACAGACAGCTTGTGTAGATTGGTTGAGAAATCAGTTTGCATTAATTCGTCCAAAGATTATTGTATGCCTTGGCAGAATTGCTGCTGCAAAAATTATAAAGCCAGATATTAAAATTACAAAAGAGCATGGAATTTTCTTTGAAAAGGGCAATGTACTTATGATGGCAACCTTACACCCTGCGGCTTTGTTGAGAAATCCCAATAACAAGCCGGCCGCATTTGAGGATTATCTTAAATTGCAAGAAAAGATAAAGGAAATTTGTGACCATACATATGAGGATTAATTTATATTTAAGGTGGGAAATTTAAATGAAAAATCCAAAGGTTTTAGCGTTTTATATTGTGGCTATAATAATTATTGTTGCAGTGGCGATTCTTGCATTAACAGTTTCAGGAAATTCTGGTGCTTTTTATCTGTGCCTTGGAATTATAGCTGGAGTAGTTGCTATTATTTTGTCAAAGCTTATTATGAGCAGGAAATCTAAGAAAAAATAAAAGGAGTGCTTAAAATGCCATTTATTGAATTGAAAACATCTGTATCTATATCAAAGGAAAAAGAAGCTGAACTTAAATCAGCTTTTGGTGAGGCTATTGCTATTATTCCTGGTAAGAGTGAACAATGGCTTATGCTGAATTTCTGTGATGAACAGAGAATGTGGTTTAAGGGTTCTGACGAATCTTGTGCAATACTTGAGGTTAAGATTTATGGTGGCTCATCTGCTAAGAATTATGATAAGCTGACTGTTGAACTGACAGAAATTGTTTCAGATAAGCTTGAAATTTTAAGTGATAGAATTTATGTAAAGTATGATGAAATAGAGTATTGGGGCTATGCTGGTAGTAATTTTTAATTAAGTTATCTGCTTGCAGACAAATATGCTCCAAAATTGCACAATTATGAACCATATATTGATAAATAACAATTAAATGCTTATGAAGATATTTTTTGAAAGAGTTGTTTGTAAAAATTAGTATTATTTAACAAAATATTACAAAATAAATGCCGAATGATAATAGTAATTTCACTAAAATCACTATTGAAAAAATTATATAAGATATATCACCCAATATATTTTATAATATAAGCGAAAAAATGTTACTATTTCACAAAATAATAAATCAAAAATAAAGATACTTAATATAGTTTATAAATGATTAATTGTAAATTTATTGTGTATAATACAATATATGCTCTTGATTTTATTTTATATTATGTTATAATAATAGTGACATTTAGAAAAGAAAGGTGATTACTTATGGGCAGAACTTTAGGAAAAGAATCCAACCATTCTTTTGAGGATTACTTCAAGAGAGCTACCAGTCCTATGCTTACATTGTTTCTTCTTAACGAAAAGCCAATGTATGTATATAAGCTTTCTCAGGAGCTTGAAAAACGCAGCAACAAGATTTATAAAATGAATTTCCTTTATCCTGTACTATATCGTCTTCAGGAGCAGGGTTATGTTGTAGAGTATTCTCAAGAGATTACTGAAAGCCACAGAACTCGTAACTACTATGCTATTACTGATGAAGGTAAGCAATATCTCAAGAAAATGATAGAGCAATATAAGGGACTTCTTAGTGCTGTTGATGTTATTATGAATAATGAAACAAATAAAGAAGCTTTAGAAAATGAGAATGTTTGAGTCGTATAGCTTTTAAATGTTGGATTTATATCGAAAACTTTGATACCGTATGCTTTATAAAAGTATACGGTATTTTTTTTGTTTAATTTTATCATTGATAATTGATAACTTTTGTGTTAAAATATATAATATATAAAACCGATAGACTTTGAGGTGATAGTGTGAAAATTTCTACAAAGGGTAGATATGCTGTAAGATTTCTTGTTGATTTGGCAGAACATAAAAAGGATGGCTTTATTGCACTTAAGGATGTTGCAGAGCGTCAGAATATATCAAAAAAATATCTTGAACAGATTGTGCCTCTTTTGAATAAATCAGGTATTCTAAAAGCTAATCGTGGTTATCAAGGTGGATATATGCTTGCAAAAGACCCAAAGAAACTTACTATTTGTGAGATTCTAAAAATTACTGAGGGCAGTATAGCTCCTGTTTCTTGTCTTGATTTTGAACCGATTCAATGCGAGCGTGCGGAGGAATGTTCAACACTCTATATTTGGCAGGGACTTTATAAGGTTATTACAGACTATCTTGATGGAATAACAATTCAAGATGTAGTTGATAGAGAGGCTGAAAATAGTTATGATAATTATATGATTTAATTTCTATCAGACTTATGTTTGTTAATTTATTTGCCATTGACAAAATTTTTTATGAATATTATTATTTAAATAAAGGTATATGCTTAGAAGCTGCCCCTTAGGGTGGCTTCTTGTTTTTGAGGTGAATAATTTGAAAATCAACAAAAAATATCTTGGAATCATCTATATCATAATATCAGCTTTTTGCTTTGCACTTATGAACACTTTCGTAAAGCTTTCTGGAGATTTACCATCTATTCAGAAAAGCTTTTTCAGAAATTTTGTTGCTATGATTTTTGCAGCAATTCTGTTAATAAAAAGTGGGCAAGGCTTTAAATTCAAAAAAGGAAATCTTGGCTTATTGCTTGCCCGTTCAATATTCGGTACACTTGGAATTCTTTGTAACTTTTATGCAATAGACCACCTTGTACTCTCTGATGCATCAATGCTCAATAAGATGTCGCCTTTCTTTGTAATAATTTTCTCGCTTATATTTTTGCACGAAAAAGTAAATAAAGTTCAAACCTTAGCGGTCATTATAGCATTTTTAGGAAGTTTACTTATAATAAAGCCAAGCTTCAATCTTACAGAGTTTCTTCCTGCACTTCTCGGTTTTATAGGTGGCTTAGGTGCTGGTGCAGCATATACAGCTGTAAGACGACTTGGTCAGAAAGGTGAAAATGGAAAATTTGTTGTGTTCTTTTTTTCCTGTTTTTCTTGCGTTGTGACATTTCCATTTTTGATATTTCAGTATCACGAAATGACCTGGCTTCAACTAATATATCTGCTTTGTGCAGGACTTGCAGCAACAGGCGGACAATTTTCAATTACTGCGGCATATTACCATGCACCAGCGAAAGAAATTTCTGTATATGACTATTCTCAGATAATTTTTTCTGCACTTATTGGTTTCATAATTTTTGGCGATATACCAGATATATATTCTATAATAGGTTATATAGTAATCTGTTCTATGGCGATTATGATGTTTATTTATAATAATCGAAAAAGTAAAACTGAAAAATAATATTTTGCGAGAGAATTTCATTTTTGAAGTTCTCTTTTTATTTTTTGAAGAAAATTCTTTAAATCTATTGACAAAAAATGTTACACAGAGTAGTATTAGTTATACAAGTTATACTTTTTATACTAAAGGAGATTTTGTATGAAATCTAAAAAACATAATTCCGATAAATTTATGGGTTCAGTTAAAGTTGGTGCTAAAGGACAAATCGTTATTCCAAAGGAAGTGCGAGAAATGTTTAATATAGAACCTGGAGATACACTTATGCTTTTAGCTGATACAGAAAAGGGAATTGCTATTCAAAAATATGGTATTTTCGCAAAAATTGCTGATGCAATCTTTGCGGGAAAGGCTAAAGAAGTTCTTCCAGATGAAAATGAAGATGATGCTATGACATTTGCCCAGAATATAAAAGAAATAGGAGATGACAATAATGCTTGCGATTAAAACAACAAATTTAACTAAAAAATATAAAGATGAAACTGTTGTGAACAAGCTAAATCTTGAGATTGAAAAAGGCCAGCTTTTCGCACTTTTAGGAGTAAACGGTGCAGGAAAAAGCACAACAATAAAAATGCTATCTTGCCTTATTCCTCCAACAAGTGGTGATGCCATACTTCTCGGTGACAGCATAAAAAAAGATAGCCTTAAGGTTAAAGAAAAAATTAATGTATCTCCACAAGAAACTGCTGTTGCTCCTAATCTTTCAGTAAGAGAAAATCTTGAATTTATTTCAAGCATTTACTGTGAAAATCGTGCAGAGGCTCGAAAAAATACTGATAAAATAATCGAGGAATTTGCTCTTTCAGAAATCCAAAAAAAGAAAGCAAAGGTCCTTTCAGGCGGTTGGCAAAGACGACTTTCCATCGCTATGGCTCTTATCTCTGAGCCTGAGATTCTTTTCCTTGATGAGCCTACACTTGGTCTTGATGTCCTCGCAAGAAAAGAACTTTGGAACATAATCAAAAAATTAAAAGGCAAAATTACGGTAATTCTTACAACTCACTATCTTGAAGAAGCTGAGGCTCTTTCTGATGAAATCGGAATTATGGTCAAGGGTAAGCTTGTTGCCTTAGGTACAGCTAAAGAAATCAAAGCCAAAGCCGGAAAAGAAAAATTTGAAGATGCCTTTATTACACTTTGTGAGAATGGAGGAAATGTTAAATGAGAACCCTATTTTTTTCACTAAGAAATGCAAAAGAGATACTTCGTGATAAAATAACAATATTTTTTGGCTTAGGTTTTCCTCTTATACTTCTCCTTCTTCTTAGCATTATTCAATCAAATATTCCTGTTTCGCTCTTTGAAATTCAGGATTTAACACCTGGTATAGCTGTATTTGGACTTTCCTTTATGACACTTTTCTCGGCTATGCTAATTTCAAAGGATAGATGCAGTTCATTTATGTTTAGGCTTTTTACCTCACCAATGAAATCAAATGATTTTATTCTCGGATATACAATTCCAATGATTCCGATTTCTGTTCTTCAAACAGTTATATGCTTTGCGGTAGCACTTTTAATTGGGCTTAAATGGTCTGCTAATTTACTTCTTGCGATTGTTGTAATTATTCCAAGTGCAATATTCTTTATAGCATTAGGACTTCTTTGTGGCAGTCTTTTAAATGATAAACAGGTTGGTGGAATCTGTGGAGCGGTTGTAACTAATGTTTCAGGCTGGTTATCAGGAATTTGGTTTGACTTGGAGCTCATAGGTGGAACATTCAAGGATATATGCAATCTTCTTCCGTTTGTACACGGAGTTAATGCTGCAAAATATGCTGTTCATGGTGATTATTCAAAAATAATGCCAGAACTTTTTTGGGTAATTGGTTATGCAGTGGTAATATTAGTAGCTGCTATTTTAATCTTTACATATAAGATGAAAAATGGCTCTAAAACAAGCAATTAAATAGCAACTTTTAATTTATACCATAGTTTCCCTTAATAAAAAATTGGGGCTGTGAAAAAAACAGCCTTGCAAAAACAAGAAGGCACATAACCGTTATCACTTTCGGTTATGTGCCTTTTGTGGTATAATAAGTTTGTGAAGAATTTTGTGTATGGCAGAGGACATCGGAAGACCATTACACAAAGATATTATGAGAAACTCTGCAAATATCAAGATAAACTCAGTGAATATGTAGTTAAACTTGCCACCTGCGGTGAGAACAGGAACAGCTATTCCAAGACAGACAATTCGGCAACCGAACTATCTGCTTAAATGAAGAATTGACATCTATATATCAAGAAGTTTTAAACAATCTTGAAGGCATACACGGAGCATTGCTCAGAATGAATCGTTCGATACAAGCTGAGGGTACCTTCGGTGTAATTAAATATGACCGTTGGTACAAAAGGTTAGTGCGAAGATGTCAAATTAAAGTCGAATTGGAGATTTATTTGGTTTCAATCGGCTTTAATCTCCACAAATTTTATACAAAACAAATCAGACTGCAAAAAGCTGCTTGAGGTTTCAACATTACGCTGTTTGGGGTAAGGGGGAGTATGCCATTTTTTAAACAATCGCCTTGTTTTTTCACAAAAATTGAAAGGAGCTACGAAGAATGAAGTCTTAAACTTCATTTCTTCACAGCCCCACCATTTGCTGTAACGGTTTTTAATTTGTAAATTGTTAATTTTTTAAGGGCAAGGCATTTATAACATCGCAGACTATTTCAGCACGATTAAAAGGTGTCATAAAGTAGAAACCATCTGCATGTGTCATATATGTTTTTGCAAGCTCGATTGCAATTTCCGTTCCGACCGCAGAACTTTCTTCTCGTGTCATATTCGGAGAAAATCTCTCAATAATATCCTGCGGAATGTTTATTCCTGGAACTTCATTATTCAAAAATGACGCATTTCGATAACTTACAAGTGGCATAATTCCGACAAGCATTTTAGCACCAAGAGAACGAGCCTCCTCAATGACATCAATATTCTCAGCAGAATATACAGGCTGTGTCAGGAAAAATGTTGCACCACATTCCATTTTCTTTTCGAGGCGTTTAAGCTGACTCTTTGCATATTTCAAATCAGGATTAAATGCACCACCAATAAGTATAGGTGAATCTGCAAAAACCTCCTTATTCATTTCAGAAATTATGGTCATAAACTGTGTGGAGCTTATATTGAAAACAGGCTTTACAACTCCTCGGTCGCTTTCAGCAATATGATCGCCAGTAACTGCGAGAACAGCACGAATTCCTTCACTATGTGCTCCAAGCAGAACTGAACGCAAAGCATTGATATTTCTATCACGGCAACAGATATGTGGCAAAGCATCGATTCCACATTCACGATGTATTCTTGCAGAACAAAGAACAGGCTCCATTTTTACTTGCCCAAGAGGGGAATCAGAGATAGTAACAATATCCGCTCCGGCCTCTTTAAGGAGATTAGCACCATTTATAAGCTTGTTTAAATCTGTGCCATATGGAGGGTCAAGCTCTGCCGCAATTACAAAATCACTATTTGCAATTCGAGAAGAAAATGGTGCGGGAGAAGATTTTTTCGTTTCTTTAATTTCAATTTTCTCAAAGCTTATGTTTCCATTGAGCTTTTCGGAAAGAAGCTTAATGTGTTCAGGTTCAGTGCCACAACAGCCACCAAGAATATTTATGTTATTTGGAATAAGTCTTGCAATTTCGTCAACAAAATGTTCAGTATTCGGCGAAAAGGCAATACGCCTTCTTTCAAGATATGGATATCCACTGTTTGGCAAAACAGCTGTATACAGCTTTGTATTGCTTTTTATGAAATCATTGAATTGTACTGCATGACGCTGAATTTGAGTCGGTCCACAACCACAATTCAAACCAACTACACATAGTTTATCCTTATATTTTACTATGCTATCAAGGAGTGAATTAAGCGAAACGCCCGAACGAGTAAAGCCGTCTGGCATAATCGCAAAAGATAAATAAATATCAGCATCAGGCTTTTTAGATTTAATATATTCGATAGGGTAGGCAATAATATCTATACTTGGAAGAGTTTCAAGTATAAATGAATCCGCACCACATTCAATAAACGCATCAATGATAGCACGATATTCAGCATCGGGATTTTTGTCGTGGTCATCATTAGTATAAATCGCACTTATATCAGCACAAACAACAGCGTTTTCGCCTGCACATTCCCTTGCAAGCATATATCCCTGTTTGATAACCTTAATAAGCTCATCTTGGCTGATATTAAGAATAGTAGTATTTGCGGAAAAGGTATTTGTGCGTATAATTTTAGCACCTGCATTAATGTACTGTGTGTGTATACGCTTAACGATTTCAGGATTATTGATATTTTCAAGCTCACAGCGTCTTTCAGAATTATTGGTGAGCTTAGAATAGAATGTTGCAAAAGCACCATCACAGAGAACGGTCTTGTTATCTGCAAGCAACTCAGATAGTTTCATATTTTTCATACCTTTCGCTATAACAAAACCACAAAAATATGCTTGCAGTTTTTGTTATATGTATTTCAGAAATTTTTAGTTTTTATTGGCAGTAATTTCGTCCATACAAGTCTTGCAAACATTCTGATTTTTAAAGCTGATAACATCTTTCTGAGAGCCACAGAAAATACAAGTAGGAATTGGCAGATTGTATTTTTGCAGAATAACTCTTTTGTTGTCACCATCAAGAAAGATTTCTACGGAGTCACCCGACTGAACACCGAGAGCCTTTCTCAAATCAATAGGCAGAACAAGGCGACCAAGTGAATCAACTTGTCTTACATAACCGGAATTTCTCATAATCATAACTTCCTTTGCGTGGATTTATGAAATAATCAGACGATTATTTCCAAACTTTACTTAATTCTACTATTTTTTTCCAATTTTGTCAATAGATTGTCGAGAAATTTATTTCATAAATTCACATTGTCGAAGCATAAAAATAGTAATAAAATCCGAAACGAGGTTGAGGCTTTGTGCTTGGCTATATATGGGGTGCTATGCTGATAGTAAGCCTTATATGTTCGATATATACTGGCAAAATGGAGGAGCTTTCCTCGGCTGCTCTAAATGGAGCGGCTCAGGCGATTGAGCTTACACTCTCTCTTTTGGGAGTAATGGCTCTTTGGTCAGGGCTTATGAAAATTGCTGATAAAGGTGGAATAACAGCAATTCTTGCAAAAGTATTTTCACCGTTTTTGCGTATTCTTTTCCCAGATTATAAGCCGAAAAGTCCAACATTAAAGGCAATCTGTGCAAATATGGCGGCAAATCTTCTTGGACTTGGAAATGCCGCAACACCCTTTGGAATTGTCGCAATGAAAGAGATGCAAAAGGAAAATAAAACGCCCGAAATTGCAAATAGAAGTATGGCTATGTTTGTTGTGTTGAATACTGCGTCAATTCAACTAATTCCGACAACAATTGCCGCTATGAGAGCATCTGCTGGTTCGAAACAGCCATTTGATATTATAGTCGCTATATGGATAGTTTCTTTTTTGTCGCTTTTTGTAGGAATAATAACAGCAAAATGCTTTGAAGCTCCTGTCGAAAGAAGAAGATTGCACTCGAATAGAGGTGGTAAAAATGGAAATAATAGGTAATTTTGTAGTTCCAGTTTCCATAGCTTTAATAATTATTTTCGGATTCTGCAGAAAAGTGCCACTTTTTGAAGCGTTTACAGATGGTGCAAAAGAGGGAATAGTTTCTATGTTTTCGATAGCACCTTCGTTAATAGGCTTGATAACAGCAGTATCTATGTTAAGAGCATCAGGCTTTTTTGAAATATTAACAGATTTATTGTCACCAGTTACAAGTGCATTAGGATTTCCAAGTGAAATTTTACCACTTGCACTCATGAGGCCTGTATCTGGAAGTGGTTCATTTGCTTTATTGAATGATTTATTCAAAAGTTGTTCTCCCGATAGCTTTATCGGAAGAACAGCATCTGTTATAGCTGGTTCAACAGAAACCACATTTTATGCTATAGCGGTTTATTATGGTTCGGTCGGTATACAAAAAACAGGATATACTATACCAGCGGCATTGATGTCAGATTTTGCAGGTATGGTATTAGCTCCTTTGACAATAAGGATTTTAGGAAATTAGCTGAAGCACTTCCCTAAGACAGCTAAAAATTTCGCTCGAGGCGGAGTGCCTCTGCAGTCAAGACGCGTAATCGCTCGACAAGTCTCGCTCGACACTTTCAAAATAAGTTTGTTGATGCGATTGAAGTAATTACCAATGGACTACCAATTAGCTAATGTACTTATCTAAGACAATTGAAAGTTTCGCTCGAGCCTTTTTAAAGGCTCGCAGGGTTGAGGGACGGAGTCCCTC
>OLRY01001936.1_pt1 | contig 16535 bp, 19 predicted proteins | sample 1672541 | NCBI WGS metagenome assembly OLRY01 (sample SAMEA3136697, study PRJEB25190) | human gut metagenome | biome: human gut; feature: human-associated habitat; material: faeces | place: Austria | collected 2013 | reverse complement strand
AGTCCGACACCACCATGAGTCCGCCCCGCAGAGCAGGCGGAAGCGGGGCGGCCAAAAGCTCCGAGCCGGAGCCCAGACGGTAGGCCACATGGGCCAGACGCGGTGTCACGGCCCGGGCCTGAGCCAGCCGGTCCGGCGTGGCGGCAAGATACAGCGGCATGGATATCCCCCCTTGCGTTCCGACGAAAAAAATGCTACACTATAGCCAAACCTATGAGAAAGGGAACTGGTGTATGCGCATTTCTCTGGTACCGGACGGGGTATACGAGAGCTACCGGCAGATCACACCGGAGCTGCTGCAAAGCAAGGGCATTTGCCTGCTGCTCAGCGATCTGGACTTTACCCTGGCTCCCAAAAGCACGCCCCGGCCGGATGCGGCGGTGCGGCAATGGATCGACGGGCTTCGGTCTGCGGGCATCCGGGTGATGATCCTGTCCAACAACCGCCGCCCCCAGCGGGTGGAGACGTTTTGCCGCGACCTGGGCATCACCTATGTGGGCCACGCCAAAAAGCCGCAGCCGGCGGGCTTCCGCCGGGCCATGGCTCAGGCCGGGACAGATCCCGCCCACACGGCCATGCTGGGGGATAAGCTGCTGACCGATGTGCTGGGCGCCAACCTCAGCGGCGTTACGGCACTGATGGTGGAGCCCGCCGGCGGGGCCCGGACCCCGTGGCAGAAGGTGCTGCATGCCCTCCAGGCCCCCTGGAAGCACTTAGCCGGTGGCATCCACCGGATCTGAAAGGAGTTTTTGTACTATGAACCATTTTGCCAAAATCGCGGAAAAGCTGAACACCTATGGGCTGGACGGCATGCTGCTGACCTGCGAGGCCAACCGCTTTTACGCCTCCGGCTTCCACTCCACCGGCACCGACGGCGTGGCCCTGGTGACCCGGGAGGGGAATTTCTATTTCACCGACTCCCGCTACATCGAGGCCGCCCACAATAAGGTCCAGAACGCCGAGATCGCCCAGACCGACGCGGCCCACCCCTATGTGGACCTGATCAACGCCGCCATGGAAAAGACCCATGTGCAGAAGCTGGGCTTCGAGGATGCGTACATGACCGTGGCCGACTATCGCCACTATTCCGAGAAGCTGCATTGCGAACTGGTACCTGCCACCGAGCTGCTGATCTCCCTGCGCCAGAGCAAGGACGCCGAGGAGGTGGAGCGCATGATCGCCGCCCAGCGCATCGCCGAGGGCGCCCTGGACCAGATCCTCAAGGAGATCAAGCCCGGTGTCACCGAAAAGGAGATCGCGGCGCGTTTGCAGTATCTGATGCTGGCCGGCGGCGCGGAAAATATGTCCTTCGACCCCATTGTGGCCAGCGGCCCCAACGGCAGCATGCCCCACGCCGTGCCCACGGACCGCAAGATCCAGGAGGGCGACTTTGTTACCATGGACTTCGGCTGCATCTATCAGGGCTATTGCTCCGACATGACCCGCACCGTGGCCGTGGGCCATGTCACCGAGGAGATGGAGAAGGTCTATCATACGGTGCTTCAGGCCCAGCTGGCGGGTATTGCCGCCGCCAAGGCCGGCGCTACCGGCCACGATGTGGACGCCGCCGCCCGGAAGGTCATCGAGGATGCGGGCTACGGACCCTATTTCGGCCACAGCTTCGGCCACAGCGTGGGTGTGGAGATCCATGAGGCCCCCAACGCTACCCCTGCCAACAACAACCCCCTGCCTCTGGGAGCCGCTGTGTCTGCCGAGCCCGGCATTTATCTGCCCGGCCGCTTCGGCGTCCGCATCGAGGACGTGTTGGTGCTGCAGGAGGGCGGCTGCATGGATATTACCCTGGCCAAGAAGGACCTGACTATCCTGTAAAGAGCCGGTTTTTCGGAAAAACGGGGAAAAAATCCCGGGAAGCTCTTGCAATAGCGCCTGTTATCGTGTAAAATAATAGGGCTGTATAGGCAAATTTTTGAATACGAGGAAATACTCCCGTTGAGGATTATTTTCTCATGACATGGGAGGATACACATATGGCAACCATTACCGCGGGCGATTTCCGGAACGGTAAGACCTTTGAAATGGACGGCAAGATCATGCAGGTGGTCGAGTTCCAGCATGTGAAGCCCGGTAAGGGCGCGGCCTTCGTCCGCACCAAGATGAAGAACATCGTCACCGGCGCCGTCACCGAAACTTCCTTCAACCCCACCGCAAAGTTCGAGGAAGCCTTCGTGGAGCGCAAGGATATGGCCTATAGCTATAACGACGGCGACCTGTATTACTTCATGGACCAGGAGACCTTCGATATGGTGCCCCTGGGCAAGGATCTGCTGGGCGACGCCTTCCGCTTCATCACCGAGAACACCGTGTGCAAGGTGCTGAGCTATAAGGGAAGCGTGTTCGGCCTGGAGTGCCCCAACTTCATGGACCTGGAGGTCACCGAGACGGAGCCCGGTCTGGCCGGCAACACCGCCACCAACACCCTCAAGCCCGCCACTGTGGAGACCGGCGCCGAGGTGAAGGTGCCCCTGTTTATCAACATTGGCGACAAGATTACCATCGACACCCGCACCGGCGAGTATCTGGGCCGCGCCAAGTAAGGACTGCGGTTTTCCCACCACCACCCATATCAGGAAAGGAGCATGAACATGGAAATTTCTGAGAAGGTAGCTTATCTGAAGGGCCTGGCCGAGGGCCTGGCGCTGGACACCGACACCAAGGAGGGCAAGCTCATCGCTGCCATCATCGACGTGCTGGACGACATGGCTGAGAAGTTCGTGGACCTGGAGGACGAGCTGTGCGACGTGGAGGACGGTCTGGATGCCGTCAGCGACGATCTGTCCGACGTGGAGGAGGCCCTCTACGAGATGGATGACGAGGACGAGGAGGACTACGATGACGATGAGTCCTATTTCGAGACCACCTGCCCCATCTGCCAGGAAGAAATCGTTTTCGACGAGGATACCCTGGACAGCGGTGAGATCCGCTGCCCCAAATGCGGCGAAAAGCTGGAGTTTGACCTCAGCGACCTGGCCAACGCCAAGGACAGCGAGGACGACGAGTAAAATAGCCGAAAAAAATGTGCCGCCTGCGGGCGGCACATTTTTTTACTGATTACGGGACTACTCCTTACATAGAGGGCCGCTGATGTCTATCTGGCCCAAGGAGGCGGCTACCTCACCGTCCAGCAGCAGCTGGACCCGGTCCACGCTGGCGATGGAACACAGGGAGTTCACCATACCCCGGACCAGCAGCTCCTGAGCATCCTGGCCCTCCGGCAGCAGGGAAACGTCCGACCGGGGCAGGTTCAGATAGCAGGTGCCGCTCTCTACGCGGACGGTCAGCACCTGGAAGCCGTCCGGAAGCAGGGGAGACAGGCCATCGGCCTGGGGACCGGCCAGCAGGGCGGATACAATGGCCTCGGCGGAGCTGTCGCCCTCATGGAGTGTCAGGGTGCGGGATTCCGGCGTCAGCTGTCCGGTGCTCTGGGCAGGGAAATACAGGCGGATGGCCAGGGTGCGGGACACGTCGTCCTCGCTGGTCATCAGCAGATCCTGAGAGCGCAGCAGACTGTGACTGCGATAGGCCAGCTCCTGCCCCTCCACGGTGATGCGCACCACGGACACGCCGGGCAGCTGAGAAAGCGTCAGAGTGACGCAGTAGTCCGCCATGGTCAGGTCGATGCCGGACAGCTGCTCATAGCCCTGGGAAAAATCCACCAGGGCCATGCCGCCGGTAAGCTGGCAGCTGCGCAGCTGGACTCCCTGGGGAATGGGACTGCGATAGCCGGGCTCCGTGCAGCCGCCCAGCAGCTGCTCCAGGGCAGCCTGGGCCTGCCGGTCCACGGTGAGGGACTTTTGCCCGGACCAGTCCACGGTGACGGCGGAGATGGCATCGCTGCCTGGGGTGTCGGACAGACCGTAGATCCGAAAGACGGGCATTTGCTCCTTGCCTGCGGCGCAGCCGGTAAGCAGCAGCGTCAGGCACAGGAGCAGGAGAAGCAGGCGCTTTTTCATGTATCGTCCTCCTCTCGTCGGGCCAGGGGCAGCTCCACGATGAACACCGTGCCGCTGCCGGACTGCCGGTGCTCTGCCCGGATGGCACCGCCCCGGCGGCGGACCGTGTCGCTGACGATGCTCAGGCCCAGACCCGTACCGCCTACGGCCCGGGACCGGTTTTTATCCACCCGGTAGAACCGCTCGAATACATGCTCCATGTCCTCGTCGGGGATGCCGATGCCGTTGTCCTCCACGCGGATCTCCACGGTGGAGTCCGTGACATGCAGGGCGGTGTGAACAAAGCCCATGGAGCCGGAATATTTGATGCCGTTTTCTATGAGGTTATAGAGGATCTGGTGGATGTCGTCCTCCGTGGCCCGGACCACGGCGTCCTCGTTGACCTCGTAGGTCAGCGTGACCTCCTTTTCCCGGGCCACTATCCCCAGCATACGGACCACCCGCTCCAGCACCCGGGACACAGACACGGGATAGGCGGCGTCCTGAACGCCGCTGTCCAGCCTGGTCAGGCGCAGCAGATCCTCGGTGATGCGGCTGAGCCGCTGGGCCTCCCGGCCGATGTCCTCCACGAATTCCCGGATGGTATCGGCATTCATATCCTCCGTCTGGAGAATGGAGTCCGTCAGCAGCCGGATACCGGCCAGAGGCGTTTTCAGCTCGTGGCTGGCGTCGGATACAAAGCGGCGCCGGGCCGCTTCCGTGGTTTGCAGGCGGCCCGTGAGGCTGTTGAACTCCGTGGCCAGCTGGGCGATCTCGTCGTTTCCCCGAACCACGGCCCGGTGGCTGTAAGCTCCCTCCCGGACCTGGCGGATGGCCTGGAGCAGGTCCCGGATCTTCCGGGTGAAGGCACGGGACAGCAGGGTGCTGAGGGCTACCACCAGGATGCCGATGAACAGGGAGATACGCGTCAGGTTCGTTTGAAAGCTCTGGAGCAGCTCCGCCTGCTGGGTGTCGTATTCATAGGCGTATACCGCGCCGATGATGCGGTTGCGGTATACCACCGGGGATGCGCCCCGGCTCAGAAAGGCACGACTGTCGTACCGGCAGTAAAAGGCATCGTTGCCGTCCAGGGCCTGGACGATCTCCGTATACGCGGCATACATGCCCCGGGCATTGCCGCCCTCCCGGCTGTCAAACAGGACGCGCCCGGCAGTGTCCGTTACCAGCAGGCGGGACACGCCGGTCTCCTCCACCGAGGCCAGAGCCTGCCCCACATTTTCCTCCGTCAGCTCCGGCAGACCGGACAGGGCCGACTCCACCATCTTGACGCTGCTCTTCATGGCGGTCTCCTTGGTCTGGAACACCAGACTCTGGGAGATCAGCAGCGGATAGGTGTTCAGAAGGGCCAGCACCGCCAGGATGATGAGGATATAGCTCATGCCGAACTTAAACTGTAGGCTGGTTTTCCCCCGCAAAATAATAACCAACTCCCCACTTTGTCATGATGTACTCCGGCTCCGCCGGTTTTTTCTCCAGCTTTTCCCGCAGACGGCGGATGTGTACGTCCACCGTGCGGTAGTCCCCGGCGTAGGAATAACCCCACACCAGGTTCATCAGGCTTTCCCGGCTGTATACCCGCCGGGGATTTTTCATCAGCAGCTCGATAAGATCGTATTCCTTGGCTGTCAGGTCGATGGTGCGGCCGTCCCGGAGGGCCACCCGCTGCTCCGTGTCCAGGCTCAGGTCTCCCACCGTCAGCAGGGCAGGACTGCGGCCCGCGCGGGAGGGACCGCCGGCCCGGCGCAGCAGGGCCTTGATCCGGGCCTTCAGCTCCAGGATGTTGAAGGGCTTGGTGACATAGTCATCGGCGCCGCAGGCGAAGCCCATGAGCTTGTCCGCATCCTCGCTGCGGGCGGTGAGCATGATGATGGGTACATCGGAAAACTCCCGGATCTTCATACACGCCTCGCTGCCGGAGAGCTGGGGCATCATCAGATCCAGGATGATCAGATCCAGCGGCTCTCGCCGGGCCAGCTCCACCGCTGCCGCGCCGTCATAGGCGGTGAGCACCTGGTAGCCCTCGTTTTCCAGGTTGAATTTGATGCCCTTGACCAGCAGCTGCTCGTCGTCTACTACTAAAATTTTCATGGTTCCTCCTCTGTGGTGATCTGGGGGCGGATGGTCTCTAAAATGCCGGGGCCTATGCCATTGACCTCCAGCAGATCATCCACGGAGGCAAAGGGGCCGTTGGCATTGCGGTAGTCCACGATACGCTGAGCCAGCACCTGGCCGATGCCGTCCAGAGTCTCCAGCTGGCCGGCGGTGGCGGTGTTGATGTTCAGGGGGCAGGACTCCGGCTGGCGGGGGCTGTCGTCGCCGCGCTGAGCGGTGACGGTGTAGCCCTCCGACTGGGGGCGGCCGGTGAAAAACAGGGCCGCCGACAGGGCCGCGAACAGCAGCGTCAGGACCAGCAAAAATATTTCCGTTTTTGTAACTTTTCCCATAGGCTCTGTTGTTGACTCCCTGTTGGATTTTGCTTATAATGAAAGGTAATAAGCAGGGAACGGGCACGCTGACCTGATTCCCACCACCATTATAGCATAGATGGAGAAAAAGAAAATGAAAATTCGCCGGTTTTTATCTGTTTTTTTGCTGACGCTTCTGCTGACGGGCCTGTTCTGCGTGCCCCAGGCTTCTGCCGTGGAGATGCCTCAGGTAAACGCCAAGGCGGCGCTGCTGATGGACTACGAGTCCGGGCGGATGCTGTACGGCCTCAACGAGAAGGACACCGAGTATCCCGCCAGCATTACCAAGGTCATGACGGCTCTGCTGACTCTGGAGGCCGTGGACCAGGGGGTCCTGACCCTGGATCAGCCGGTCACGGCGCCGTCCCTGGTCAACGATATGGATCCCACCGGCAGCTCTGCCGACATCAAGGAGGGCGAGGTGCTGACGGTGGAGCAGCTGCTGTACTGCATGATGCTGGTGTCCGCCAACGAGGCGGCCTGCATCCTGGCGGAGACGGTGTCCGGGTCTCAGGACGCCTTTGTGGCCCTGATGAATCAGCGGGCCCAGGAGCTGGGCTGCACCGGCACCCACTTTGTCAATCCCAACGGCCTGCATGACCCCAACCATTATTCCACCGCCTGGGACATCTATCTGTTCACCCGGGAGGCCATGAAAAACGAGACCTTCATGAAGATCTGCGGCACCGCCTCCTATGTGGTGCCCGCCACCAACATGTCCGAGGAGCGGGAGCTGTACACCACCAATTCCCTAATCTCCAACTGGCGGATCATGGGCTATCAGTACGACGGAGCCGACGGCATCAAGACCGGCTCCACCGAGGAGTCCGGCTATTGCCTGGTGTCCACCGCCAAGCGCAGCGGCCGCCGTCTGGTGGCAGTGGTGCTGGGCTGCAAGGGAAACGGCGCCACCGTGGAGAGCTTCTCCGAGTCCGCCAAGCTGTATAACTGGGCATACAACAACTTCTCCATGCGCCAGGTGGCGGCCACCGACGAGCTGTACCGCCAGCCGGTGGCTCTGTCCAAGCAGACGGACACGGTGATGCTGTATCCGGCCCAGAGCGTGGAGGCCTTCCTGCCCAAGGACGCCAAGGATGAGGACATCCGCAAGAGCGTCACCCTGAAGGAGGACGTGGTCAACGCTCCCATCACCGCCGGGCAGGAGCTGGGCACCCTGACCATTACTTATAACGACCAGGTGTGCGCCGAGGTGCCCCTGCTGGCCCAGGCGGACGTGTCCGCGTCCCGGTTCCTGGTGGCCAAGGCCGCCGTGGAGGCGTTTTTCGCCAAGACCTGGGTGAAGCTGGCTCTGGTGGCCATCGTGGTGCTGGTGATCGTGTTCATTCTGTGGCTGAAGCTGGCCCGCCGCAGCCGGCGGTACGGCAGCCGGGGCGGGAAGCGCCGCCAGCGCCGGGCCTATCGGGGCCGCCGCCGCTGGTGAGCCATGGAGCCGCTGAAGATTCTGTATGAGGACACCCACCTGGTGATCTGCTGCAAGCCCGTGGGGGTGCTGTCGGAGGACAGCGAAAGCGGCCGGTGTATGCCGCAGCTGCTGCGGGAGCACTACCTGGCCCAGGGGCAGAAGCACCCCTATATCGCCACGGTGCACCGGCTGGACAAGATCACCGGCGGGGTCATGGTGTTCTCCCGGCGGCGGGAGGTCACCGGAAAGCTCACCGCCGCCGTGCAGGCCCACGAGCTGGTGAAGGAATATCTGGCGGTGCTGCGGGGCCATCCGCAGGAGCCTGCCGCCACCCTGACGGACCTGCTGTTCCGGGACGCCGGACACAACAAGAGCTATGTGGTGAAGCGGCCCCGGAAGGGCGTCCGGGAGGCCAGCCTGAAATACCGGGAGCTGTCCCGGACGGAGGAGCTGTCTCTGGTGCGGGTGCGGCTGCACACCGGACGCACCCACCAGATCCGGGTGCAGTTTTCCTCCCGGGGGCTGCCGCTGCTGGGGGATATCCGATACGGCAGCAAGGACCCCAACTGCACGGCGGCCCTGTGGTCCTGCCGCCTGGCCTTCCGCCATCCGGTCACCGGCCGTGAGGTGGACGTGTTCTGCCCGCCGCCCCGGGCATACCCCTGGAATCTGTTTCCGGCGGTGGAAGTTTGAAGGGTGCTATAAGGTGCTATAATAAAGAACCCCTTTGTCCACAAGGACAAAGGGGTTCTTTTGGAGCTTGTGGCCGGACTCGAACCGGCGACCTGCTCATTACGAGTGAGCTGCTCTACCAACTGAGCCACACAAGCATATGGCCTCCCGGGGAAGTCACAAGCTGCATTGTACCATGTTTTCTGCCGCCCGTCAACCATAAATTTCCCGCTCCGACGGGAAATACGGGGCGTATTCATGACGGCGGGGATGCAGAAAGTTTCGCGGAACGATACGGAAATTTCCGGCGGCAGGGAGTTTGAGGGACTTGACCCACCGCCGGGAAGTACAGGAGTTTTGTCGAAATCCGCGCTTTCCATTACTTTTGTGTAAAACGAGGGAATGGACAAAAAGCAACATAAAGCCTGTACCGGGAAGGCTCTACAAAGAGTTATCCACAGTTTCCACAGGGTTTTCCACAACGGCTAAATGCTATGTGCCGCAACTGTTTTCCGGGATTTTACCAGGATTTTTCCAGGACGGAAAACGAAGTTTTTCACTCCGCGAAAGCTGGGGAACCGGTTTACATAACCGCATAATTTCCGTTCTCCTGTTACAAGCTGTCATTCTTGCTGGCATAATAGGCGCTGATGCAGGCGGTCAGCCAAAATATTTATCCCGGAAGGGGACCTGGTCTACCTGGAAGCTGCGGCCCCGGAGATAGCCGAGGATCCCGGCATCGGTGGGGAAGTCGAAGGTCAGGCGATAAGAGTACAGCGCCTGGCGGGTCTCGCCGTAGCGGCGGTTGGCCCTGCCGTCGCCGTATTTTCCGTCACCCAGCAGGGGACAGCCCAGGTCGGCCATGGTGGCGCGGATCTGATGGGTGCGGCCCGTCAGCAGCTCCACCTCCAGCAGGGACAGCTCCCCCCGGGTCTCCAGGGTCCGGTAGCGGGTGACGGCGGTCTTGCCGCCGGGGACGGGGCGGTGGTACACGGACATCTGCTTTTTCTGCTCATCCTTCAGCAGGAAGCAGGATACCTCCCCCTCTGGGGGACGGGGACGGCCCAGGGTGATGCACAGGTAGCGCTTGTCGATCTCCCGGTCCCGGATCTTCTCATTGATGATGCGCAGGGTCTCGGCATTTTTGGCGGCGATGACGATGCCTCCGGTGTTGCGGTCGATGCGGTTGCACAGGGCCGGGGTAAAGGCGTTCTCCCACCGGGGGTTCCACTCCCGCTTCTGGTAAAGGTACGCCTGGATGTGATTGATGAGGGTGTTGACCTTCTCCGTCTCGTCGGCGTGGACCACCAGCCCCGGCCGTTTGTTCAGCAGCATTAGGTTCTCATCCTCATATACGATATCCAGTGACGGCTTGAACAGGGTCAGGAAAAGATTATCCTCCCGGGGCTTGTCAAAGAACTCGTCATTGATGTATAATTGCAGCACATCGCCCTCCTGCAAGCGCTGATCCCGCTGGGCCCGGGTGCCGTTGCACTTGATGCGCTTGAGGCGAATGTATTTTTGAAGCAGCGCCGGGGGCAGCAGGGGCAGACTTTTGGACACAAAGCGGTCCAGCCGCTGACCGGCATCGTTTTTTCCGATGGTGATCTCCCGCATGAAGGGGCCTCCCTTACCGTAGAATTTCCAGTCTGCTCTTATTCTACCGTCTTTTTCAAAAAAGTCAAAATATTTATGAGAAAATGTTTGACAAGGGGAGGAAAATTCAGTATAATACTACTCGTGTCATTGCGAGGTGTACTATGATTCTGAATGTGAACCGGCTTTTGCATACTCCCGGCGCCAGCCAGGATTTCCATTTTGAGATGGACCTGTCCGACCTGGAATTCGGCGGAGAGAAGCCCGTGGTTCGCCCGGTTGTTGTGGACGGCAGGGTGTATAACCAGGCAGGCGTGCTGCTGTGTGAGCTTCAGGCAAGTACGACGCTTCGCTGCGTATGCGACCGGTGCATGGAGGAGTTTGACGCTCCCAAGTCCGCGTCCTTCTCGTGCGTTCTGGCCCAGGAGAAGCAGGACATGGAGAACGACGACATTGTCCTGCTGGACCACGATGAGGTGGACCTGGCGGACCTGGCCGGCACCGCGTTCATCCTCGATATGGACACGAAAACCCTCTGCTCCGAGGACTGCAAGGGCCTTTGCCCGGGCTGCGGCGTCAACCTCAACCGCGAGGCGTGCCGCTGCAAAAAGCAGGTCGATCCGCGGCTTGCAAAGCTGGCCCAGCTGCTCGCGCAGGACGACGAGTGAGCATATTACAAATACACTACTGCTCAGGCAGTTAAGACCAAGGAGGTGTCAACATGGCAGTACCTAAGGGAAAAGTATCCAAGCAAAGACGCAATAAGAGACGCAGCTCCGTTTGGAAGCTGGCGGCTCCCGGTCTCGTGGCATGCCCCAAGTGCGGCGCGCTGCATCTGCCTCACAGAATGTGCCCGGAGTGCGGTACCTATAACGGCCGCGAGGTCAAGCACGTTGAGTCTGTGGCAGCAGGCAAGTAAAAATACCGTGTGTCCTTGTTAGGAGGGAAGATTTTGGTCTTCCCTCCTTACTTTTTTGCCGGAAATATCCGGTAGGTTTAACAATATACGGCCTGCTCATGCCGCTTGAGAGGAATACCATATGATACGCCTGCGGCCCATAAGCGACGCATTCCGGAGCTGGAGCGGGGCATCGGTCTGCATATTCTGTCCCACACTGCCGGATCAGCCTCAGAATTGAATGATTTCCGCCGGAATGCACATGCTATCTCCGATAAGGAGGTGCGTTCCATGACGGAGGAACCCAATCATCTGCCGGAGCAGTCCGGCGACCAGAGCGCCCAGCGTCTTTATGACCTGGGCGCTGCCCTGGTGGAAAGCCAGCGGGGCAGCGTGTACTGCCTGACCATCATCGGCCAGGTGGAGGGCCACAGCGTGGCTCCCAACAACACGAAAACCACGAAATATGAGCATGTCCTGCCACTGCTGGCTCATTTGGAGCAGTCGGAGGAGGTGGACGGCGTGCTGCTGCTGCTGAACACCGTGGGCGGTGACATTGAGGCGGGACTGGCCATCGCGGAGATGGTTGCGGGGATGACGAAGCCCACTGTGACTCTGGTGCTGGGAGGCGGGCACTCCATCGGCATTCCCCTGGCGGTGTCCGGTCGGGAGACGTTCATCGTGCCGTCGGCGTCTATGACGGTGCATCCTGTGCGCATGACGGGCCTGATGATCGCCGCGCCCCAGTCGTACCGGTATTTCGAGCGGGTGCAGGAGAGCATCGTGTCCTTTGTGGCACGGCACAGCCGCATTACCGAGGATGCCTTCCGCCAGCTGATGCTGGCCGACGGGGATATGTCCAACGACGTGGGCACCATTCTGTACGGCAGCCAGGCGGTGCAGCTGGGGCTGATCGACCGGCTGGGGACCCTGTCCGACGCGCTGGAAGCCCTTTACGCCATGATCGGGAAAAACGGTTGATTTTATCCGGCCCTTGTGCTATACTGTGTACAAATTTACAGAATAGCGGGGGAATACGGGATGAATGCCAATTTCAAAACGGCGTTGTTCGGCGGCTTTGACCGGGAGGACGTGATCAGCTATATCCAGCAGACCTCGCGGGAGAGTCAGCAGCGCATTTCCGCTCTGGAGGAGGAAAATCGCAGCCTGCAGGAGCGGAACCGCGCCATGGAGGCGGAGCTGAGCACCCTGCGCCAGTCCGTGCTGGAGAACAGCGCGGCGGCGGATACCTGCCTGCAGCTGCAAGATCAGTTCCGCCAGCTCCAGGAGCAGGCACAGAAGCTCCGGCAGGAGACGGAGGACCTTCGGGCCCAGGCGGCGGAGTATCAGTCTCTGAAGGACCACATCGCCGATATCGAGATCAGCGCCCACCGGCGGACGGAGGAGTTCCGGGCCAAGGCCATCGAGGAGCTGCGGGCCATGGCCCGTCGGCAGGAGGATTGGTGCGCCCAGTCCCGGGATAAATACGCCGAGCTGAACCGCCAGTTCTGCCAGAAGCTGGCCCTGGCCCAGCAGACCCTGGCCCAGCCGGACCTGTCCGGCTTCCACGAGATGGAGGAGGGCCTCCACCGGCTGGAGGAGAGCTTCGGCGAAAAGCCTGCCGCCGAAAAAAACGAACAGTAATCAAAATCGATTTTTTGCAGTGCGGATTTACTTCACCAGCTGGCAGAACAGGTCGATCTCGTCGGCCAGGGACTGGAGCCCCTGCCGCCAGAAGGCCTTGTCGGTCAGGTCGATGCCGGCGATCTTAGCAGTATCCTCCACGCAGGTGACGGAGGTGGCGTGGAGCATCTTCTTATACAGGGGCACAAAGTCCTTGCCCTCCTGCTGATACTTGGCGTACAGGCCCCGGGCGAACAGGCCGCCGAAGGCATACGGGAAGTTGTAGAAGCTCAGGCTGCCGCTGTAATAGTGGCCCTTGCACAGCCACATGTAGGGGTGCAGGCAGCTCTGGTCCAGCCCGTCGCCATAGGCCTTCTTCTGGGCCTCCAGCATCAGCTGGCACAGGCGGTCGGCATCCAGGAACTCCTGGGGCCGGGCCTCGAACACGGAGGACTCGAACAGGAACCGGGAATAGATGTCGCAGATGATCTGGCAGGCGTCGGACAGCTGGCTTTCGATCAGGGCCAGCTTCTCGTCCTTGCTCTCGGCGGCGTCAATGGCGGCGCTGACGGTGAGCACCTCGTTGAAGGTGGAGGCCGTCTCCGCCACGGGCATGGTGTACTCCTGGCACACCAGCGGGTGGGAGAACACCTGCTGATCGTGGAAGGCATGGCCCAGCTCATGGGCCAGGGTCACGATGTCGCCGAAGGCGCCGTCAAAGTTGGTGAGCACCCGGCTCTGCTTAGCGCTGGGCACGCCGCAGTCAAAGGCGCCGCCCACCTTGCCGTTACGGGGATAGAAGTCGATCCATGCCTCGTCAAAGGCCCGCTCCACCATGTCGTGCAGCTGGCTGTCGAAGCCGCCGAAGATATTCAGCAGATAATCCTTGGCGTCCTGGGTGGTGTACTTTTTGTCGCTCTTGCCCATGGGGGCGAACAGCTCGTACCAAGGCAGGCCGTTCTCGTGGCCCAGCGCCTTGCCCTTGGCCCGCAGATACTGCCAGAACTTGGGCATGTATTCGTCCATGGCTCCCAGCAGGGCCTCCAGGGTTTCCCGCTTCATGCGGCTCTGGTACAGGGCCTTGTCCAGGGGGGAGGCATAGCCCCGGACCTGGCACTCGTTGATGACCTGCATCTTGATGCTGTTCAGGGCGAAGGCTACGGAGTCCTTGATCTTGTCATAGCACGCCAGCTCCGCCTCATAGGCGCTCTTGCGCACGGCGGGATCGGGATCGTAGGCCAGATTGCGGATGGCGGACAGGTTGGTGATCCCACCGTTATACTCCACCTTCACGCTGCTGGTCAGGTTGTCCCGCAGAGTCTCCCACGCCGAAGCACCGGAGATATTCATCCGGGCGAACAGCTCCTCCTCCCGGTCGGTGAGCAGGTACTTGCTGTCCCGGCGGATGGACTCCAGCAGGAAGCGATAGGGCTCCAGGGCCGGGTCGGCGTCCATGATGGCGTCCAGGTCCTCCAGTCCTGCCACCGTCCGGCGCAGGGATGCGTTGGCGGCGGCGCAGCCGCTGAGCTTGGCGCTGAGCTGGTCGCCCAGACTGTTGGCCTTGGTATCGGCGGTGTTGGCGCTGCACCGAAGGCTGCAGAAGATGAAGAGCTTGTTGGTCAGCTCCTCCACCTGCTCCTGCACCTGCAGGAAGCGATGCACCAGCTGGCTGTGGTCCATGCCCGCCGCCTCACCGGCCAGGGCGTTTACTGCCGCGATGGCCTGGTCCAGGGCTGCCATGTCCCCGGTAAAGGCGGGGTCGTCAAAATCCTTGTACAGAATACTCAGATCCCAGGTATCGTTCATAGATTCTTCCTCCTATTTTGTGGTTTTCTATCGTCCATCATATCACGTTTTCCCGGTGGACACAATAGGAAAATGCGGTTTCAATTAAAATGCCTTAACTCCCGGAGGGCGGCAGCTTCAGAAGCCCGATGCGCTGCCGGTAGTCCGGCAGGGTGCCCTCTACCAGGCGATAAAAGTCCGGCCCGTGGTTTTTGTGGCGGATGTGAGCCAGCTCATGGACCACCACCGCATCAATGGCCTCCATGGGATAGCGCATCAGGAACAGGGAAAAGCACAGGCTGTTTTTTCCGGAGCAGCTGCCCCAGCGGGTCCGTGCGGCGGTGATCCGTATCTCCGTGGGTAAAACATCCATCCGTGCCGCCCAATAGACCACCCGCCCCGGAAGGATCTCCTGCCCGCGCCGGCGCAGCTCCTCCATTTCCTGTTCCGTCAGCTCCGGAGGCGATGCGGCTGGAGCTTCCCTCTGGCGCGTCAGGCTTTTTTCGATCCAGTCCCGGTGCTTTTCCACCAGCTGGCGGACTTCTTCATCGGTGGCGGCGTATGGGGCCCGGACCACCACCCGGCCGTCCCGCTTGATCTGAATGGCCATGGTCCGGCGATGGGACCGTACAATGGTATAGTTCATGGTTCAGTCTCCGATCCGCACGAACCGGGGCCCGCAGTATCCGTCCCTGTCCACGATCTCCAGCCACATGGCCGCGGGCCGCACCCACAGACCGCCCTCACCGTACAGAGCCCGGTATACGACCAGCTGCTCCAGAGTCTCTGAGTGCCGGGCCATACCCAGCACCTGGTATTCCTTTCCCTTAAAATGCCGCCACCGGCCGGGCTGAATGGCTTCGTTTTCCATATGCAGTGCCTCCTTGTTCTTTTCAGTATACAGGAAATTTTCCCAAAAGGGAAGTCCTGGTGGAAAAATGCGGCGGCGTATGGTACAATAAAGAAAATAAAATGGGAGGGTACCACCATGCAGCATGAGATCACCACCGCAGGGCCCCTGCTGGACGGCAGCGGCAATCTCCGGGAGCCGGGCTATGCCAAGCGGCTTCTGCCCATCTATCGCCGGGCGGATATCAAGGCCCCGGCGTCCCGCATCAAGGAGTGGGACTATTATCTCATCGCCAATGACCACTTTGCCGTGGCTCTGACCATTGACGACAACGGGTATATGGGCCTGGACTCCATCTCGTTCCTGCATTTTGACCAGCGCTGGGAGCGGACCAAAAGCCCCATGCGGGCCTTTCCCATGGGCCGGACCGGCCTGCCGGAGAGCTCTGCCTCCGGCACCACCGCCACCTCCGGCAGGGGCTATGCCCTGGTGTTCCGCCATGTGCCCCAGGGCCGGGAGCTGACATTTCATATGGAGAATTTTCTGAACGGCCAGACCATTGACGGCTCCGTCACCCTGACGGAGGAGCCGGAGGAGTCCATGGTCATCTGCACGCCGTTTCCGAAGCCCGGCTGCTTCTATTACAACCAGAAGATCAACTGCATGCGGGCCCGGGGCCAGGTGCAGCTGGGAGACAAGACCTATTGCTTCGACCCGGCGGATTCCTTCGGCGTGCTGGACTGGGGCCGGGGCGTGTGGACGTATCACAACACCTGGTATTGGGGCAGCGCCTCCGGTCTGGCGGACGGCGTGCCCTTCGGCTGGAACATCGGCTACGGCTTTGGCGATACCTCTGCCGCCAGCGAGAATATGCTGTTCTACGGCGGCAAGGCCCACAAGCTCAGCCAGGTGTGCTTCCACATCCCCCAGAGGGACGGGAGGGATGATTTCCTGTCTCCCTGGCGCTTCACCTCCGACGACGGCCGGTTTGAGATGAAATTTGACCCCATTCTGGACCGGGCCGCCTGCACGGACGTGAAGCTCATCAAGTCCGACCAGCACCAGGTGTTCGGGCGCTTCACCGGCGCGGCCACCCTGGACGACGGCCGGGTCATCCAGGTCCGGGATATGCTGGGCTTTGCCGAAAAGGTTGAGAACAAGTGGTAAAAGAGACAAAAAGCATCCGTATCCCCCGGGATACGGATGCTGAGCTTGTCAAAAAAGGGCGGCGCCCTTTTTTGACAAAAGGGAT
>OLRY01001935.1_pt1 | contig 16562 bp, 15 predicted proteins | sample 1672541 | NCBI WGS metagenome assembly OLRY01 (sample SAMEA3136697, study PRJEB25190) | human gut metagenome | biome: human gut; feature: human-associated habitat; material: faeces | place: Austria | collected 2013 | reverse complement strand
AGCTCCTTGCTTTGTAACAACCTGTGAAATCTGTCCTGTTCCTATATCAATAGGAATGTCTATCGTCACTGTCTGCGGAGAATTTGAAAGTAAATCATGATACAGTTTACTCATATATTGATTTGTCAATTATATCCTATCCCTTCTATGTTAGTTTTAACTAATCATATACTACTTTATATTTATTTAACAGTCAAGATAATCATATGTCACCTACGCATTCTTTCTAAAGTATTCATTAATGCATCATACCCCTTCGTTATAGTGCATTATTAATGCATTTCCAAACAAAAATGTGAACTATACACTAGGTATGGAGGTGCATTTATGACTAAATCTAAAAAAATTGATAAAGAGCTAGGTTTTCGTCTAAAAAAAGCCCGATTGGATCAGAAGCTAACATATGATGAATTATCCGAAAAATCTGGCGTCTCATCAAGATATATTAAAGAAATTGAAAATCATGGTAATGTTCCAAGTCTTGAAAAACTAGGACAACTTATTCGTGCCCTACATATTTCTGCTGACCCATTCTTTTATCCAGCAGTTCCATCTGATAATCTTGATTATCAACGGCTGTTAGTTTATCTTTCAGAATGTTCTGCTGATCAGATAACCACTATTCTTGCTCTGGTAGAGGCTTATCTTCGTACATATAAAAAACTTGATTAGAGAGAATAATAAACAACTTTCTGAATTATTGGGGCAAACTCATTTTTAGTTTGCCTCTGTTATTTTTTTAGTATACCAATCTTTTATCTTGTCATTTTCTTTTATGATTTTAAGTCCGGCAAGAATTTGTATTGCATCTACTATTCCCTGATAATACGCTCTTTGTTGTTCTTGGAAATTTGCATGATCCACAATATCCATATACTTTTCTAAAAAAATTCTATATTCTTCTGGCATCTCTATTAATATTTTTCCATACTCTCGATTTACTTTTTTTAATTCTTGTGCAGCCTTTTCCGCTTGTTCTGTTTGAACAAAATATTCTCGTTCTTCTGCCTCACAGCGAAGTTCTTCTAATATCTCTTCTACTTTTTTAAATACTTCATTCATTCTTATATTCACCTTCTTCGTTAATAATTATTGTGTTTTTTAACCGTACTGTTCCCTTTTGCACTCTTTTTTATAACTTTATTCTTTTGAACTTCATCTTTAGAAGTATATTATCAATATTATTTCGTAAAATCAATCATATAACACTTCATCTTTAGAAAGTTGGTAGTTATAATGAAAATTTATTGGAACAAAGAAAATAATTCAAAAAACATAATTGGTCAACGTGTTAAAGAATTGCGAACCGAACGACATATGTCCCAAAAAGCTCTGGCCGAACAACTTCAGCTTGCCGGATACGAATTCAGTGATTTAACTATACTTCGCATTGAACAAGGTTCACGCTTTGTACCAGATTATGAAGTTGTAGCTTTAGCAGAATTTTTCCATGTATCCTGTGAATATCTTTTAGGTATACAAATCCAAAAATAAGCAGCAATCCAGATATCATTCTGACTGATTGCTGCTTCCTTTTTATTCCAAAACCTTCTCTATACATTCCATATATACATCAATAATTAACATTGGTATGTTATAGATAAATACTCTTAATATGCCGGAACACCATATCCATAAATATTACTACTTCCGATACTGTAACTTCGTCTCGCCACTTTATCCCCACTATTGCCTTCAATGGTATTTACAGTTCCACCACTGACGCTCTCTACAATTCCAACATGATCAATCGTTCCATTATTTCCCCAGTCAAAGAAAATAATATCTCCTGCAGCCGGAGTATAACTGGCATCCCGGAACCTTCCTTTACTTTCAAACCATTTCACACCGTCCGAACAAAGAGAAAATTTCGGAATGACTCCACTCTGAATGTAACCGCTCTGGTCTGCACACCAGGACACAAAGCAGGCACACCACTCTACCCGACTTCCAAAGCCATACCAGCTCCAGTAGGTTGTTCCGCCTTTTCCTTCCTGCGATGCTGCCACCTGAACGATTGTCTGATTGCCGATACCTGTCGGGATTCTTCCAAATGCATAATACTGAAGCACATGTGACACATACTGCTTGTCCCCGTAACTGCTCCACCCCATTCTCTGTGCCATCATATCGGAAAATTCTGCCGCATTTGCAAGGGTGTATCCACCTCTGGCTTTCGCCCATTCCAAATATCCATTTCCGTAGTTGTAACTTTGCAATGCCAGTTTAATATTTTCCATATCCAGAGGATTTTTTACTCCTGCACGTTCCAGACAGCTTTTTATCTCCTGCACTCCGCAAGAAATCGAATACTCTGGATCAGTGATTCCATTCGGCTGTTTGGGGTATTTTGTATTAAAGCTCCCTTCTGAACACTGCATCGGGTCAAGTCCTCTCCCACCTGATTCCTGCATCATAATGGCTTTGATTAGTTCCACATACTCTCCAATGCCATATTGATTTGCATACTGACGGATTAGTGGTTCGTATGCTTCTACTTCTGCACTAACCGAAGAAACCGTACTGGAATTATCCCCACCTGTCATGCATAGAAATCCACCAAATAAAATGACGATAATCAAAATCATAACCGCAATCCAACCGCCTGCAGTCAATGCACTCAGTAATGCTTTTGTAGCTTCAATCAACGCTTTTATCGCATGTGTTACCGCTTTTGCTGTCTTTTTCACTGCAATCGTAGTATCTCGTGCTGTCTGTCTTGCTGTCTGCACTGCTTTTTCTGCCTTTTTCATGGAATACTGCATTGCCTGGACATAAGCATTTGCTGTCTGCTCCGATGTTTTGATACTGGTCTTTGCCGTTTGTTCTGCAGTCTTGACCGCTTTTCCAGAGGTCTTGATAATACCTTTTCCGGTATTCTTTACAACCTGTTCCGATGCTCTCCCGGTCTTGATGGTTCTTTTATCTCGCTCAATGGTCTTGATTTTTTTGACAGCAAGTTCTTTTCCCTGCTCCTGTGCCTTTTCTCCGCCTGAAGGCGGTACTGGTCGGATTTGTTCTTTCGGCGGGTAAACTGTTTCTTCGCCTGCCGAAGAAACAGAAGCTTTCTCTTTCTTCCGTTCAATAATCTTTCCTGCCTGTCTGCGTACCTGATGCCCTGTTTCGTGAAAGATGCGGTCAGCATACTCGCTGGCCGCATCTTCTGCATAACCTACCGGATTATTCTCTCTATCACTGGATTTCTCCGTCGATTGCATGACAGTTTCTTTTGTTCTGACATAAGACTGCTTAATATGGTCTGTCACTGTAACCGTCTTATCTAATACTTTAATATCCTTATGGACTTGGCGTGTTTTTATCTTACAATCCATCGCTTTTCTCCATTTGAATCTTTATCTAGCGTTCATGATTAGTTTCTTTTTTGCTCACCTGTGGCAGTTCCCGGCAGTATTCCGGATACTTCATGCGGATTGCTTCATAAAAATATGGTGCATAGCCACAATCGAACATCTCGTATGGGGTAGACAGACTTTCTTCTCCCTTCTCCACATATCCATTCCACAAGTTGAAAGCCAGTCTCGTCAATCGTGCCGATCCGCCTGTTTGCCACCCTTCATGCAGTGCTTCCGGTTTAATCAAACGCTCCTTAAAATCAAACATGCGGTCAACATGGTTTCTGGTATCTTCAGAAATTCCCACACAATAGAAAAATGAACTGTAATAACTGTCATGTTTTCCGCATTTTGCTAACATCTGATAAAAAAATTTTTCGTGTTCCTTTGATGAAAATCTGATTTCTGACATAGTTGCCTCCTTTTCCGGCACTAAAAAAACGCCACAAATTGTGACGATTTCCAGTGCCTTGCTTTTCATTATTCAAAATATTTTTAATTTTACATTCTTCCCCGGTTGATACTGTCCTCTCCCGGCTTTGTGGTCATCAGTTTATACAACCTTGTATTGATTGGGAATCTATTGACGAACGGTACAAGCGAACTTCCGTATTTCACCAGACCACAACCGGCATCTGCATTTGTGATATATCCCATCTGTTCTGCGGAGATATTCAGAAGTGTCGCCAACTTTGCTCTGTCCGGCTCTGCCTGATTAAGCATCACGATATACTCACTGTTGGAAATCATCGTACTTGCAAGAACAGAATCTAACAGATATTCCACGTTCTGAGTGATTGCTGTCGGGAATGCATTACGCTTACGAAATCTTCGCCATGCAGAGTTAAAAAATGCTCCGGAATACTCATTTTCAAATACTACATGAAACTCGTCTAAGAAAATATGGGTTCGCTTTCCCTGTTTCCAGTTCTCCGTTACCCGGTTCAGCATTGCATCAGTGATAACCAGAAGTCCCATGGTCTTCAACTGCTTCCCCAAATCCAGAATGTCGTATACCATGATACGGTTATTCACATCAACATTACTTTCATGTGCAAATGCGTCCAGACTTCCATTTGTAAATAATTCTGATACCAGTGCCAGATCCTGTGCTTCCGGTTCTTCCTGTTCTAAGAATTTTTCACGCAACACCCGCAAAGTCGGCACTGCTCCGCCACGCTGATATTCCTCATAGACTTCCCCTACACATCGGTCAATAATGGAACGTTCCTTTGCATTGATTCCTTTTTTATCCAACTGTTCAAACAGAGATAAGATAAACTGTGACTTCTCAATCACTGGATCACCGCCATCTCCATATCCGTCTACCATATCCATTGCATTGATATGGTCCCGGCTTCCTGCAGCAATGCGAACCACTTCTCCGCCCATTGCTTCAACCAAAGATGCATACTCTCGCTCTGGATCACAAATCAATATATCGTCCTGCGTTGCCAGTGCCAGAAATACAATCTGCATTTTTGCATTAAAGGATTTTCCACTTCCTGGCACACCTAAAAGAAATGAATTTGGATTTAACAGTTTTTCTTTATTACACATAATTAAGTTATGGGAGATTGCATTTTCTCCACAATAGATACCACCTGCGTCCATAATCTCCTGCACCCGGAATGGCATCAACACTGCTACACTCTCCGAAGTCAGTGTGCGGACTGCCGGAATCTTCCGGTGTCCGATGGGTAGTGCTGTATTCAGTCCGTCCATCTGCTGAAATTTCAGAACCGAAAACTGGCATAACTTTTTCCGTCCGATTGTCAGAAGTGTTTCCGTATTTGCATCAAGCTGTTTTTTCGATTCCGCGGTATGCACCATAGTCAGTATACCGAACATCATACGCTGATCACGTGTGGTCAGGTCGTCCATGAATTCTTTGCTTTCTTTTCTCTGCTGTTACTCTGTTTCCATCTGCTGACGAGACCTCCCTAGATACCACACGTTTCTTTCTCTCCATCTATCTGCCACATCTACCACAGTTATTTCCGAGTAGTTATTGGACTTCAGTTTGAACCGCAACCTTATCCTTAACTGTAGCCTTATGTGATTTCTGTTCGTCAGACCATATTATGACGTCACACTGATAGCGGTGCGGCGTGAGAAAAGTCCCCGATTTCTCGGGGATTTTTCTTTGTATATGCACCAATTACAGTCATGAGTCTTCCAATGGAGACTCTTTTTTTATTAAAATCCGCTGAGGCTGAATATTAGTCGCACCAATAAACTTGGTGCATAAAATTATAAACTGGTGCATTTGAGAGGAATAAGCATAAGCTACACGGCTTCAAAAACACTCTAATAATATCAGTTATCCGAGTTATCCTTACGATACGAAATAAACTCACTTAGAGGGTGATCTGATGCTGTTCTCCAATATGTTTTTCCATTACATGCCCCACCGCGAATAAAGTTCGCAGCCCCTGATGGCGTATTGAATATGATGTCCCGGATAACGACCGTTCCGTCTTCGCTCAACGAATCGGCGTGCTCTTTCCTTGATTTGCGAATATTGCTTTCGCTTGATGTGATTTTAGGATCTAATACAGACCCTTCAAGCACAACATATTCGCATCCATTTTGAACTTTCATTTTACCATCTGCGACTCCATTTGAAAGATAAAAAATCTCATCGGTCTCGACAGTGTAATCTCCCAGGTGAGTATTGCTTTTCGGGTGGCTAGATTCGGTTTCACTGGAACCTTGCTCGTCTTCCGGAGCGTTAATTTCTGCAGTATCATCCATTTCAGCAATTAGTTTCAGATAGCGGAAAGCTTCTTCTGGCCTAATGTTGAAAAATTCACGATTTTTACGAATGCGCTTATCTGCTAAATCTGTAAGAATTTTATGGAGGCTAGATTCAATGTAGGAATACTTGCTGCTCTTTACTGTGGCATAGATTTCAAACGGTAACGGCACGGCAGTATTATCTAGCTCCTTCGAACGAACATCTACAGGCCTGGAGCTTTTCCCAATCTTAACCCAATCCTCTCGAAAACTGGGATTCGTTAAAATATATACATATCCTTTTTCCTGCATGTTTCGATTTTCCTCTCGATTTTTGATAATTGCGTTGAACTGATGCAGCTATTGTATCACGGCCGGAATTGCATGAAAAAGAGCGGTCATTGCTGGCCGCTCATATTCTTGATATATAGTTTGCCTTGAGGTTAGATAGTGATCTTAATCTTCTCACCATTTTTAAACTCAAAGATGAGACTTTTCGGATTAACGAGGACTCGCTCAACTAGAGCATTCCAAGTTACCGAGTCAAATGTTGGTTCAGCGTCGAAAGATTCAAGCGCTTCGATAAAGCGATATAACTTTTCGCGAACGCCTACGAGACGAAGTTCCTGCTCCTGAAGTTCCGCAATGGTATTCTTCTGCTTCTCGATTTGCTCCGACATCTCTTCAAATCGCTGTCGGTAAACCTGCTGATCTTGGGAGATGTATGCGTTTTCGCGTACAAGAGCCTGAATTTTAGCCATATCTTTCGCCAGTGCCACCTCTGCTTTCTCACGCTTAAAACGTATTTTTTCGAGAGCATTCGCCTCGTCCATCTGCGCTTTACATGCTGAGATATACCTATCCTTGTCTGCTAAAATCTCAGATAATGCTTGAAGGTAGTATCTAATCAGATCGCCCTCGGCAAGAATTGGCGTAGAACAGTTATTGCTACCTTGATAGCGTCGGTTGCAATACCAGACATCCTTACTATGTTTTTCCTTGGCGTGGAAGATCTTATGGCCATAAAACGAACCACAGTCTCCGCAAACCAGTTTTGTACAAAACGGGCTGTTATTTCTGAGACCTCGGCGCATACTGGAACGTCGTTGTAATTCGACTTGTACCAGATTGAAAACATCCTCGTCGATAATTGCTTCGTGAGAATTTGTAACATAGTACTGCTTAACCTCGCCCTTATTTTTCTTTACGGTTTTCGTAAGATAGTCCAGGGTGTAGGTTTTTTGCAGCAAAGCATCACCTTTGTATTTCTCATTGGAAAGAATGCTCCTGATTGTGCTGACAGACCACACATCCTTACCGCCGGGAGTTTTAATTCTACGCTCAGTTAGTTCTTTCGCGATATTGCGGATAGTCATGCCATCAAGAAACATACGGTAAATATCCCGAACAATTGCCGCCTCTTCCGGCACAACTTCCGGGCGTCCATCCTTGCCTTTGCGGTAGCCGAGAAAATGGCGGTATCCAAACGACACATTGCCGTCTTGCATACTTTTTTGCTTTCCCCAGCGTACATTCTCTGAAATAGAACGACTTTCTTCCTGGGCGAGTGAAGACATGATCGTAAGCATAACTTCACATTGCTTATCCAGGGTATGGATGCCCTCCTTTTCAAAGTAGACTTCGATTTTTAAAGCCGATAATTCACGGATTGTCTGCAAAGCATCAACCGTGTTACGGGCAAAACGCGAAATTGATTTTGTGAGGATAAGGTCAATCTTTCCGGCTTTGGCGTCAGCAATCATCCGATTGAAGCCATCACGCTTCTTTGTATTTGTTCCGGTGATACCTTCATCGGCGTAAATGCCAACAAACTCCCACGCAGGATTATTGCGAATATATTGGTTATAGTAATTTACCTGGGCTTCATAGCTGGATTGTTGTTCGTCCTGCTCCGTTGAAACACGGGCATAGGCTGCAACTTTCAGTTTGGGGGCTTCGGTAGTGTTATCATAAACGACCTGCGAGCTAATAGGCTCAAGAACGGTCACTCGTTTTACTGTGCTCATAGGCCACTCCTTTCTAAAGTTTTTTGTCGGGCTGCCTGTTTCATTTCCTCAGTCCAACTGTTTCGGCGGGATGAGTTGCTCCACGCAACCGTTATTTCGTCGCCATTCGTCAGGACAAAAGTTATATTTTGCTCTTTGTGACAGATAATCTCGGATATGTAGTCCCGTAGATTAACACCGTCTAAAGAACACAGCCCCAACACTTCTTTTGTTTTACTTATCAGAATCGCTTCCGGTATTTGCTTATTGTCGCAAAAGCGTTTACCTCTGGTTGCGAAAGTCGAGCAAAGCCATGCAGGTTTTGCATATTTTGAACTTGCATTGGCGATTCTGCGTCTGAAATGCTTGCCGCAGTTTGCACAAGTCAGCAATCCGGAAAATTGACCTTTAAATGTATGCGTGGCCATCTTTATTTGAGATTGCCGACGGGCTATTTCTTCTTGAACTTGCTCAAAGACAGTTTTCGAGATAATGGATTCATGACTTTTTTCTACAAGATATTTTCGTCTTTCTCCGTTATTGATAACACGTTTTTTACTACGAAAGTCCTCTGAATAGGTCTTTTGTAGGATCATGTCACCAGTGTATTTTTCATTCCGTAGAATCAGATAAATAGCGCCTTCCCTCCATTCTTTGCCTCCGCGAACAGTAGGAACATGCAAGTCGTTTAACTTATTAGCAACAGCCAATCTTCCCATCGCTTCGGTGTTTTCCTCAATCTCGCGGACATGCATATTAGGAACCAGCGTCTCGCCAGCCAACGCTTCAATTTGGGCGATCACGGGCTTTTTCTTGCCGTAGTCCTCAACAAGATAGTTCAGACAGGCTTGGTCATAATCAGGAACAGTCGCCCGCCCAAGCGCGGTCATCATATTAACGATCTGCTCATTTGTATACTGATCGCCCTTTGACTTGTTGTTAGCGCAGTTTTTGACAAATCCCTTCAGAGACTCATCTTCTATCAGATCAGAGAGTGGATGCTTAGTTGTCGTAATCTTATACCCCTTCAAAATCGAGAGGACAGCCGAAATGAAGGCTGCACGTTTCTCAGCCAGCAGGTCTTGTAGTTCAAATTCATGCTGGATGTTGTCGCCGAGGAAAAAATCCCGCGTTTCACCAGAGATAATGTTCCGGTTGTTCTGGTCGTTTACGACATGGAATACATTTGCCCCGGACGTGTAAGTGGTGCCTTCATAAACAAATTCCAACTTTGTGTTCGGAGTGTCGGATAATACTTTGATTAAGCTCGTTTTGCCAGTACCGTTCGGCCCATATATGACCGCAATCTCCTCGGTAGTCGGAAAATCAATCTTATTGTTCCGTGTTAACGGATTAAAATCTCTCGTGAAGACGTCTCCATTTTCAATTTTGGTAAAGACTAAGCCCATGCGCTAAAACCTCCAGTATATCGAATCGACATTATGTCGTTTATTGCAATTGTTGGAGTTCTCGTTTTAATCTCTTCAATTCGGCGTTCAGTTCCATCTGCCTATTCAATTGCTTTTCTCTGCGAATCTTTATCTGTAGCGCATCAATTTGCTTTTGAAGTAACTGAATCTGTTTGTCGCGCTCGACAGACTCTTTGAGGCTTTCCGGTTCTCCTCTAGCGGTTGTTTTGAGAGCATCACCTGCAATCTGACGAACGTAGCTCTCATAGACGGTGTCCATATTGAGGCCGTCAAGTTTTAGAGCAAGTTCGCTTTCGGGGAGCCAGTCGGTATGATAGTATGTATCGACCTTAAAGGCATTGCTGCCGCTTCCAGCTTTTTCTTTATAGGCAGTCCACGCCTGATACTTACCTTCAAACTCCAGCAGAAACACAATGTGGTAGGGAATCTCCTTATCCATCTGGCGCAGGACGGAAACATCGAGTGGAGTACTATTGAGTTTTACCTCAAATACTTCAATCTCCGTCACGCTTTGCCCAGCTTCAAGATTCATCGTAGACGGTGCAATTTTGTTTCGCCAGTAGATTACCTTGATTTGGTCGATGAAAATCCGACGCAATGCAGGAGTAACATTGATATTTTCGTAAAACTTCTGCTTCGGAATGCGTTTATTGAATTCGGTTGTTTTCGGTAATCCGATCATCATAGCACCCCCTTACTTCACTACAAGGAAACAAATTAGTTCAAAGTCGTCGAGGCCGGAGATATTAGACATCAGTGCGGAAGTGCCGCCTCCGGAAAAGAGACTGTCAATGTCGCTTTCCTCCTTCGTATCGATGATGGAAACGATAGCGTCATTAAGTAGTTCGGAAACTTCGCTCATATTGCGCCCGTCATCCGTCTCGGCATTAAACTTATTGCAGAGCTTTATGATTGGTTCGGATTTACCACGGCAAAGTAAGCGAATCGTGTCGAGCATCTTTTTCGGATTGAGATAATCACAAACAATCTCTCCGTCGGAGCCGATATAGACCATATAGAATGGATGGATGCGATTGCGGTTATCCACGTTTACGCTATTATTGATATTCTTGAGTACGAAGATAACCCCTTGCGGATTCTCTTCGGTATTAGCAACAACAGCGTGGAGACCGGTCGGCTTCTTCTCGATATCCTCATGTGTCTTGATGTATTCGAGCAGATCCAATCGGAATTCATTTAGGCCGAGATCCATAATCGAAATGCCGCTGGACATATCCTCGAGATCAACAACCTCTTCCTGAAGCCTCTGGAGCTGCTGCTTGCGGTATTCGAGATCGCCTTTTTCTTCAGGATTAATAAGATCGTCATCGCCAGTGGAAGTCATAACCGAAATCTTCATACGGGTTTCGACGCGAGATTTCAGGTTGATATAATCATCGAGCGTCATATCCGGCCAGAAGTTCACGAGTTGGATATATTGGTTCTTGCTACCAATACGGTCAATACGTCCAAAACGCTGGATAATACGCACTGGGTTCCAGTGAATATCGTAATTGACCAAGTAGTCACAATCCTGAAGGTTTTGACCTTCAGAGATACAGTCGGTAGCAATAAGGATATCGATCTCATCGGTACGGTTAGGCATCAAAAGATCTTTACCCTTTGATATAGGCGAGAAGCAAGTCAAAACGTTATTGAGCGTCGCCTTAAATCCCTTGATAGTTGTTTTGCCATCAATTGTTCCAGTAATCACAGCCGTATTGAGGCCGTACTTATCTTTCATATATTGGCTGACATGCTCATAGAGATACTCTGCAGTATCCGAGAAAGCCGAGAAGATGAGCACTTTTTTATTGCCTTTATTGATCGGATGCGCCATCTTATCGTCAAGCATAGTGAACAAGGTCTGCAGCTTAGTGTCATGCTCCGGCGTAATATCCGCCATCATGAGTGTCAGAAGTTCAAGCGTATCAGAATCCTTCTGGAGCTCGTTGCGCCAAGTCTTATAATCCATATCATCGAGATCGATTTTTACTTTCTTGCCGACAGTGAAGAGGTCGGAGTTTCCGTCCTCGATATCAAACTCGGATTCGGACATATCATAAGCATCGATTAAGGTGCCGCCGTTCTGTTCATATTCGTCAATCGTCTTGATCGTATCCTTGATTAATTCGTGGATGCGTTTCAGCGTAAGATTAAATGAGTAAACCGAGCTTTCCAAACGCTTGAGAAGATTAATGCTCATCAAACGCTGAATACCTTGTTCGCGGCCAAGCTGAGTGAGGTTGGTGCCTTTATGATGCGACATATCAATATACTTCTCGATCTTACTCGGGAAGATATAGTTCGATGGCGTATAAATACAGAGCGACAGCATCATCAGCTGCTCATATATCTGATTGTAGTTGATAGCCGAGTTGAGATCGGTGAGGTTTGGACGCTTAGAAATCGGCTTCAGACGCTCAGGGAATTTCCCTATTTCAGCAGTATTGTAGTACTTTTCGATGTGTTTTCTCGAGCGGGCAATAGTTACGCTATCCAGTACTTCAAAGAAATCAAAATCGAGGGTTCGCAGAAGAGCGTCCGTAGTACGATCCTCCGGCTCCAATTTACTCCAGGCATTGAACGCAGTCTGGGCCTGACGGAAGATTTCATCAATAGATTTGGAAGTATTCAGCTTATCATTAATCAGCGTTGAATCACCCTCGTAGGCTAACGCCAGCTGGTTTTTCAAATCATTGAAACGGTTATTAACCGGCGTAGCGGAAAGCATCAATACTTTCGTTTTTACTCCGGCCCGAACAACTTTATTCAGAAGGCGTAGGTAACGGTTTTCTTTGGCGTCGTCACCAGAGAGCTCACCGCCATTACGGAAGTTATGAGACTCATCAATTACTACAAGGTCATAATTGCCCCAATTTAGACGATCAAGATCTAAGCCATTGGATTGCCCACCATTACGAGAGAGATCTGTATGGAACAGCACATCGTAATTCAGGCGATCCTTAGCGATAGGGTTGTTAACGTAGTTATCTTTATATGTATTCCAGTTCTCCGCCAGCTTCTTTGGACATAGCACGAGAACGGATTTATTGCGGTTTTCGTAGTATTTAATAACAGCAAGCGCCGTGAATGTCTTACCGAGACCGACGCTGTCTGCCAAAATGCAGCCGTTATATTTTTCCAGTTTGTTTATGATGGCAAGAACAGCATCCTTCTGGAAGTCGTAAAGCTTGTTCCAGATCTGGCTCTGCTTGAACCCGGTTGCTTCATTTGGGAGTGTATCTTCAGAGATATCTTCTAGGAACTCGCTGAACACGTGGTAAAGCGTCATGAAGTAGATAAACTCCGGGGAATTCTCATTGTATGCGTTGCTGATGTTTTCGATGACAATATCCGTAACGTCCTGCATCTTGCCCTGATCATTCCAGAGAGTATCGAAAAGCTGCATATATTGAGTGGCAAATGGCGCTTCCATGCCCTGCACCATGTTGTAGCTATTATTGCCGCGTTCACGGCCAATATCTACAGTAGTGAACCCATTGATAGGGGCATAAGCATACTGCTCGGAAGGAGAGGCTACGGTCATAAAGCCTCCCATATGTTCACCAGTAGTGTTGGATTTGAACTTAGCTTTCGCCTTGATCCAGCTGGCACATTCTTTAGCGATAGCGCGCTGGGTTAATTCATTACGGAGCTTTATTTCGAATTCTGTTCCGTAGAGGCTGTTTTCACGATGGAGTCGTGGAATATAAAACTCGCGTTTTTGTTTCTCCGCTTTCTCCTTTATGAAGGTTGGGGAGGTAAAGATAAAGCGAAACTCATCAACCTGGTCGAGTTGCTGCTTGAGCTCTTGGTAAGCATACATAGAGAAACAAGCCGCCGCTACAGAAACGCGACCATTCTTTTTAATTGTCTTTTGAAGATCATCCCTAACGATTTCTGTGATGTTATCAAAAATCTTCATCGGTGGTACCTGACTTTCTGTTTTTTCTTTGCCGTGGAATATGTCTTTAAGCGCCATATTCCTCCTTGGCGTCATCGGGCACAAACTCGACGATATCTTCGATGCCACAGTTTAAGGCTTCACAGACTTTGAGCAAGATTTCCATGCTGACATTTTCATTCTTCGACATCTTAGTCACAGACGCCCAGCTAATTCCAGCCTTGGCCTGCAGATCTTTTTTCATCATGTCTCTATCGATGAGTAGCTTCCATAATTTTTTATAGCTTACTTTCATTTCACTCTACCTCAAATAGTCCGGATTGCTTCACGGTTGCAAATGATAAAAGTATTATATCACAATCTCGTCCAGATTTCAAGATTCATCTTCACATTTGCAAGAATGACTCTCGGATTTTCGAGAGCCATTCAGGGATTTGAATTATATGACTTTAACTCTAGTATCAGGAGATAGAAGCTTGAAAGTTTCGCCGACATTAATCTTTTCAGGGCTACCTTTGAATCCGGAGTCCCTAAAGACGGCACGGAGCGGTTTGCGTTTGGCGATTTCTTTTATAACATTTTCCGGGATATCATTATTGAAGCAAGCGATTAGATCTCCGTCGTTGTAGGTATGAACTGTACAACCTTCAATGTCTTCTGAAGTATAAGGCATTGAAAGTGGCAGACCCCATTCGATGAGACATCCGAATAGGAGGTCAAGATCGGTGCGGTCTGGTTTAATATTGGATTCTAGCTGATTGAGCATGTTCTGATCGTATGAATCTACTGAATAGTAGACGTCGGTCATATTGCTTTCGTCGACCTTGAATACGCGGAAGCCGTCATCGAATTTGGCATCTGGATGCTCTTCGTGGATTTTCTTGGCAGCGCGACGAATGCGCTCTTTGCCTATTTCGCAAATGTTAGCATAGCCAGCCTTATATGCTTCTGATCGCTTATCGCATTTATCAGGAAGCTGAACCATAATGAATTTTCTGCTTCCATCATCTTCTGAATTGCACTGCATTACCGCTTGACCAGTTGCCGCACTCCCGCTAAAGAAATCTAGGATAATTGAATCGTTTTTATCACCTGCCATATGTATCAATTCTTGAATGAATCGTACAGGCTTTGGATAATCGAAAACTCGTCCATTGAATAAACGTTTCAAATCGTTTATGGCTTGACGATTTGTGAATCCGTCTAGGAACAAGGTTGGGTATGGTAATTGCTTTTCTGACGGATTACCATCCGTATCAACGTATTCATAGATTTTATAGTAAACTTTAAGCTTGTTCTTGTCTTTTTGAGAAGGTACGAAAGTTATCATATCCAGCTTTAAGGCGCGTTCAACTTTTTCTCGACTCCAGACCCAGCGATATCCATTGTCGCCATGGAAATCACCAGGGTATATCGCCTTCCCGTCTGGGCCGAATATTGGATAGTCGAGAGATGGGATATAGCCAAGACCTCCATTTTCTAATGGCTTCAAATAATAGTATCCTCGGCTTTCATAGTATTGGTCTTTTTTATTGTAATGATCAAGGTGTTTTGAGGTCTTTTTATTTAGGCCTACGGGGCTAACGTAACGATGCTACAGGATTCACTTTATGTTACGGACTATTATTTTGCACCTGTTTCTCACAGGCATACCTCGCTTCAACACAATCAGTCACCCAAAAGCATTGGAGGCTCGCTACAAGGCTCACTGGCGATTACCTTGACCAGGCTTTCACTGGCAAGCTGATAACAGCTTGCAGAACACACGACTTTCACCCATTAGAAACGTGCGCCGCTAGGCGCACGGTAAAGAAACAGGCGGCTCGATTGCCGCCTGTCCTGCGATAATTTCTACCGCCTCTATGAAAGAATAACCTCTGACCTTAATCAGATAATCCAGTGCTATTCTGCCTCCAATCCCTCTGCTCCACCACATCCATTTCCCATTGGAAATCTTTAAACTGTCATGAGTTCTGGTAGTGTAGATATTACCTGAGAAATGGACCAATTCATATGGTTCGTAGTTTCTCAGATAAGTTAGCAGATCCATTCTCTTTACTTCCTGTACAACTTCTGGTGCAATATATGGCATATAATCAACTCCCTTCCTGCCCGTGATTTGATATTCTGCTTCCTTTTTATGAATATCAGGACATAAAAATAGCCAGTCGATTCCCGCCTTTGAAAATCAACTGGCTATGTACAGTATCATTAATTATGTTATTTGTTTATCTAAGCCTTTGGCAATTTATACGAAGCAGCAACTGCCTCCAGACTTTTATAATTGCAATGGAACTTAAGTATTTTCCCAGATTTCATCTGTTTATCATATATTTTCTTTGCCTTTTGTTCAATTCCATCCCTAATCTTTTTGCAAAATACGTACTCTTTATATGTTAATACTCTCCAACTATATTCATCCTTTGGCAAATCGGAATCCAATGTCAAGTCAACATACGAATACACTCCTTCGATAACCGGAATCATCTTTTTTATCTCCAATATGGAGAGAATTCTCTTTTTATAATCCGCATATTCCTCTTTTGGAATACCTTTCTCACTTAAAACAGATTCATTCGTGATGTCAACAATAATATCATCTTCATCATAAACCGCTGTTTTCATATTGATAATTTCATATATTCTGTAATATGACTGATTTACATCTGCCCATGTCTTGTGCTTTTCTTTCGCTGATGTGAACGGAATAACATACTTTTTATCGGCATTTGTTACTAAGATTCCAAGAAAAGGTTTCTTTGCATATTCCGCACTTTTCCTATACATGACCTCACTATCAACTTCATGTAATGCTTTTAGGTACTCTAAATCTACACAAACTATTTTAAAATCTTTAAACTTCATAAGTATTTCTCCTAAAAATATAAGGGAAGCATTACGCTTCCCTTATAGGCTTTATCGTTTCCCATTTCATAACCATAAGGTTATAATCTTCGGCAGGGAATCGCCAATCTTTATCGTCTCTCTCTTCAACGCCTTTGGTGGAGAATCACCACACTTTAATTATATTATACACTTTTTCATGCCAGTGTCAAGATTTCACCTCAACAGGACGGTGTCAAGTTGTTGTGGAGTTTTTTGTTGACAGATCTCAACTCAAAATGTT
>OLRY01001933.1_pt1 | contig 16586 bp, 14 predicted proteins | sample 1672541 | NCBI WGS metagenome assembly OLRY01 (sample SAMEA3136697, study PRJEB25190) | human gut metagenome | biome: human gut; feature: human-associated habitat; material: faeces | place: Austria | collected 2013 | reverse complement strand
AAATATAACTAAAACAGTTAAAAATTTTTTTATCATAATAATCCTGATTTCTTTGCTCATTTAACCTTTTTATTGTTTTTTGTTATTTAAAGAACCATACGTAAATAGAAATTTGACAAAAAATAATCTTATGTTATACTTATGTAAGAAATTAATGAAATTAATTATGAAGAGGAACGATTATGGATGAAAACATACGGACAGATATTCTGTTAAAAACAGCAAAATTATACTTTGAGGAAGGACTCAGCCAGGCCGAGATAGGAAAAATCATCGGTTTCTCCCGCCCTTATGTATCCAAATTAATAATGGAAGCTCAGAACAAAGGAATTGTTACAATCAAAGTTCATGAGACTCTTGATACAGAAACCTCTCTCGAAAAGAAAATCAGAACAAAATTTAATTTGATTCGCGTTTTTGCAATTCATTCCAAACTTGATGAGAACAGCCAATATAAAATTGCAAATCACGCTGCTAATTACATTCCCTCTCTGCTTCAAAACGGAGATATTATCGCAGTCGATAATGGGAACACACTCTATCGCTGCGCCAAATGTATGGAAAGCCAGGTAGATCTGGAAAATATTACAGTTGTTCAGTCCGGCGGGTGTTTTACAAACCTCTCCTACCCTACTTATGGAGAATCCATTCCTTTTTTAATGGCCCAGGCCTTAAACGGCATCGGATATTTTTATCCGGTCCCCGCAATCGCCGCCAGCCCTCAGGTAAAAAACTGCCTGCTGGAAGAACCCTACATCCGGCACGTAAGAGAGCTCCAGAACCAGGCTTCTGTTGCGCTTTTTACAGTAGACAGTCTTTCGATGGGGAGCAGTTCCAATGTAGTAAATTCCGGTTACCTTTCAGAAGAAGAGCTGGATACCCTTGTAGAAAATGGTGTCGTCGGAAGTGTTTTTGATCATTTTATTAAAAATGACGGGAGTATATACAGTGCAGAACTGGATGAAAAAGTTTTGTCATTATCTCTTGATGAACTGCTGAAGAAAAAATACAGAATTTGTCTCGCACAGGGCCGCGCAAAATATAAAGCTGTTTTTGCTGCTCTTCGCAAAGGATACATTAACATTCTTATTGTCGATGAAGATACCGCCAAAGCCATATCCATTATGGCAAACGATCTGTAAATGACAATACATAAAGAAGCTGTGAAAAAAGGAGTTGAAAACTCCAGATTTCACAGCCTTTTTACGATTTAGCGAGTTCTTTGCAGACCCACATCATTATCATTTAAAATTATAGTAAGTTTTTCCGCTTCTCAGCGTGGTCTTTCCTTTATATTTTGCAAGCTGGCTTACCGTCACCATCTGGAAGCCCCTCTTTTTCAACGCCGGGATGATAGTCTCCGCCGCCTGCACAGTGGAACGATGGATATCATGCATCAGTACGATATCGCCGTTTTTCACATTGTTCAGCACAGCGTTGATCGTGTGCTGCGGATTTCCGGTATTCGCCCAGTCTCTGGTATCGATCGACCAGTAGATGGACGGCAGCCCAAGCGAGGAAAGCACTGCACTATTGTTGTGACCGTCTCCATACGGTAGCCGGAACACCGTCGGGTACTTGCCGCACGCCTTGTAAATGTTGTTGTTTGTCTTTGTAACCTGCGATCTGCGTCTGCTGTAGGACAGGGTTGTAAGCGCCGGATGACTATAAGAATGGTTCCCCAGCTCGCAGCCCATGCTCGCCATCTTCTTTACAGCGCTCTTGTAATTTGGCACGCTGGAGCCGACCATAAAGAAGGTTGCCTTGGCGCCGTTTTTCTGCAGACAGTTGAGCAGTCTGGTCGTATACGGACCCGGCCCGTCATCGAATGTCAGCGCCACCATCTTTTTGTTGGGGTTGACCTCCATCTTCACCTTCACGGAAGGATCGTAGACGCCGTTTGATTTAAAATAATAGCCCTTGTTTCCAATGTATTGCGTGCCTGTGACACGCACGCCGTCTGAATTCACATAATACTTATTTTTCCCGTTAATTATCCAGCACGACGTCTTCAGCTTTCCGTCTTCTGCCACCCATCTGTATTTACCGCCGCCCGGCACCCAGGTAGAGGTGCGCATCCTGCCGTCGATCTTACTGAAATAATACTTATCCTTTCCGATCGTCACCCAGCCCTTTTTCATCGAGGCATCTGACGGGTTGAAATAGTATGTGGCGTCTCCGATCCTGCGCAGCTTTTTCACTGCCACGCCGTTGCTCTTCATATAATACTTTTTCCCGCTCAGCGTCAGCCATCCGGTGTGCATCACACCGCTTTTCTCCATATAATAGAACTTTCCGCGGTATTTGATCCATCCGGTCACACGATAGCCGTTTTTATTTACATAATACACCTTCCCATTTACGCTGATCCATTTGTTCTTTACAGCTTTTCCGCTGCCCGACAGGCAAAATACATAGCCCTTCGCTTTCTTTACCCATTTGCCCTTCGGCTTCACTGCCTTGCGCACATCCACCAGGCTTGTCGTTACCACATTTGTCGTCTTTGCCTGCGCCGGAACCACCATTGTCATAAGCATCAGCATCAGCGCGCACAGGCTGAAAGATATCCTTTTCCAGCTTTTCATACTCTTCTCCCCAATTTAAACCGCCGCAGACTCTACACTACTTTTCGCGAGCATCCGATCGCAAGCGGACCATAGCCGATGTGACAGGCAACGCTGAGTGAGAGTGGATCCATGTTGACCTCCATCCCCGGAAAGCTTGCCCTGATCTCCTCAAGCCACTCCTGCGCTTCCTCCTCGTTTCCGCCGTATGCCGCCGCCAATACGATTTCCCCGTTCGCCACTTCTTTTGCAAAGCGCGTTTCAAAGTCCTTATGCATCGCATTGAGCATGATCTTTTTCGCTTTCTGCTTGCCGCGCGCTTTGGAGAATGCGTCCAACTTTTCTCCCTGTATCTGCAGCACTGGCTTCAGATTCAGAATCGTACCGAGCGCCGCTGCCGCCGGAGTGATCCTGCCGCCTTTTTTGAGATATTTGAGTGTCTCCAGCGTAATGTAGATGCTCGCCTCCAGCTTCATTTTTTCCAGTATTTCCTTAATCTGTGCCGCACTCTTTCCCTGCTCGATCAACACCAGCGCGTCCCTGACTGACTGGCGCTGCGTGATGGAAATTCTCTGATTATCGATCACATACACCCTGCCCTCATAGTCGCGCGCCAGCGCCTGCGCAGATTCGCAGGAAGCGGAAAGCCCGCTCGACATCGGAATGTGTACCAGCGTCTCGTACTCCTCCAGCACCTTGTCCCACAGCTCTGTGACGCTGCCCGGAGACGGCTGCGAGGTGTTGATATTGGCATCCTCCTTCAAACGCACGTAAAACTCTTCCTGTGTGAGCGTGATGCCCTCCAGGTATAACTCATCATTAATAAAAAACGGCATCGGCAGCACAAAAATGCCCATCTGCTCTGCTTCCTTCTGTGTAATACCGCTGTTGCTGTCTGTAACTACCGCTATTTTCTTCATTTTAAATTCCTCTCTGTATGCTATTCGGACAGGCTGGCTGTCCTCCTTTAGTTTAATGCAAATCCTTCCAGAATACAAGAGGGCCGACACAATATTTTGTGCCAGCCCTCACTTTTTTGGTAACTACCCAAAACTTCTGTTACACCTCTGCGCCGTCGTCCGCGCCTGCACCGTCGTCTGTGATCACTCCATCGTCCGAAACCGCGCCGTCATCCGTCACCATTCCGTCATCTGCTACTGTGCCGTCGTCTGCCATCGTACCATCATCTGCTGTGGTGTCTGCATTTCCTGTGCTTCCAGCCGTATCATATACAGCAACACCCTTTACCCCTGTGGTATCGGTGCCGCTCAGCGTACCGGTATACGCGATGGTCACATATGCGCCCGATGCAATGCCGTCCGTCAGGTACCAGGTTGCTCCCGCCGTATCGATCGACAGGGTAACGCCCTCGTCGTCCGTGATCGTGATCGCACTTACGCCGCATTCCTCAACGGTACCGCTCACATAGGAATAATCGCCTGCCGGTGATCCCGGAGCCACCGCTGTCTCGCCGTTTGCCGCGCTGTTGTCCGAAATGCTGGTCGCCGGCACGATATCCGGTCCGTAAATGTCTCCGTTGTATTCCACAGTGACATAGTTTCCTGCCTGCATACCATTTACCAGGTTGATATCCGCGCCATACATGGAGAAGTAGTAGGAATCGCCGTCGTCCGAAAGAACCACGATGCGGTCTGCACTCAGGTCGGAAATCGTACCGCCGAGCGTACCTGCGCCCGCATTCGGATCGGCTTCCTCAGCCTCCGTCATCAGCTCGCCCTCTGTGACAGGCGTCTCGCCCGCAGCCAGATCCCTCACCATCAGCACTCTTGCGCTTGCCGTATCTGTGCCGTTAATCGTTCCTTTATACATAACCGTTACATTGCTGCCCGCCTGGATGCCATTTGCAACCTGGATATCCGCTCCGGTAAGGGAGAAGGTCAGCTCCTTTCCGCGCTCCGTCTGGATCGTCAGACTGGTGTCATTCGAGGACTTCACAAGCCCCTTCAGCTCTCTGGTCCGGTTCATGCTGTCTTCCTTTTCCGTCTCAGTCGGCGCCTCTGTGGTCGGCACTTCTGTCAGCGCTTCCGTCATGACCGGTGCCTCCGTCGTAGCCGGTTCCGTCTCCTGCGGCTCTTTTTTGCAGCCTGTCAGCATGATCGCCGCGGAAGCAAACAAAGCCAGAAATAATGTCATTCTTTTCATATTTTTTCCTCCTATCACTCGTTTATATCCCCTGCGTACTTACAACTTATTCTACCTTTATTTGCCAGTAAAAGTCAATGCATTTTGCAGAATTTTCACAATTAAATGCAAATATTTTAAGAATGTGTTAAGAATTTATTACATCCTGCATGTTGTAAAGTCCCGGCTCTCTCCCTGCCAGGAACTTTGCGGCTTCCACCGCGCCTTTGCCGAACACCGTTTTCGAGTAAGCGCGATGACTGAAGGTAATCACCTCGTCCGGACCTGCAAAAATCACATCGTGATCTCCCACGATCGTTCCCCCGCGTACCGCGGAAATTCCGATCTCCAGGTCGTCCCGCTGCTGATGCACCTGGCTGCGGTCGTACACATAATGGTACTTATTGTCCATCGCCTCATTCAGAGCATCCGCCAGCGCGATCGCCGTGCCGCTGGGTGCGTCACATTTGAGCCGGTGATGCTTCTCCACGATCTCCATATCGAAACCGGCAGCCGCGAGCACCTTCGCCGCGTCCTGCAGGAGCTTAAGCAGGGTATTGATGCCGAGAGACATATTGGCCGAACGAAGAATCGCCGTCTCACGACAGACCTCATTTACCTTTTCAAGCTGCTCCTGCGTAAGTCCGGTCGTGCAGAGTACCAGAGGCAGCTTTTTTTCTGCACAGTAGGCGAGCACCCCGTCCGTCGCCTTAAATGAGGAAAAGTCGATCATCACGTCCGCTTCCACATTGCAGGCGTCAAGGCTTGTGAACACCGGATAGCTGTTGGTGCGATCATCCACCATATCGACACCCGCCACGATTTCAGCGTCCGCATCCTTCTCCACCAGACCGGAGATCACCTGCCCCATATGTCCGTTACAGCCGTGCATAATTATTTTTACCATTTTTTTCTCCTTTATACCAAATCGTTCTTTACTGTTTACGTCGTTCACAGTAACATTCGCAAATCCATTTGAAATTCGCTCCGCGAATGGGATTTGCTCACACTTGTGTCACTTTCTTACGGACTTTGCAGTGAATGCAAAGTCCTGGCCTGAACAGTAACAATCGTTCTTTTTTACGCCAGCGCAATCCCGAAATCCTTCATCGCTTTGATCAGCTTCTGTACATTCGCCTCTTCCATCTCGCACAGCGGTCCGCGAAGCGGTCCCACCTCAAAGCCCATCAGGTTGAGCGCCGTCTTTACCGGAATCGGATTAACCTCGCAGAACAGCGCGTCGACAAGCGGGATCGCTTTGAGCTGGATGTCGCAGCTCTCTTTCGTTTTGCCCTCCAGATAGAGCATTACCATGTCGTGCGTTTCCTTCGGCGCAATATTCGACAATACGGAAATAACGCCCTTGCCGCCAAGCGAAAGCGCCGGGACCACCTGTCCGTCCTCGCCGGAGTAGAGATCGATGCAGCCGTCCGCAAGGCTCATCAGCTTCGCCACCTGCGCGATGTTGCCGGAGGCTTCCTTGATCGCCACGATGTTTTCCACATTTTTTGCAAGCGTCACCGCGGTTTCCGGCAGGATGTTGCATCCGGTGCGGCCCGGCACATTGTAAAGAATAATCGGCAGCTTCACGGAATTGGCGATCGTCGTATAGTGTCTGATCAGCCCCTTCTGTGTCGCCTTATTGTAGTACGGCGTCACCAGAAGAAGCGCGTCCGCGCCTGCCTTCTCTGCCTCCTGCGACAGATAAACCGCTGTCTCTGTGCAGTTTGAACCGGTGCCTGCGATCACCGGGATTCTCTTTGCCACCTTATTGATCGCATAGCGGATGACGTCCAGATGCTCCTCGTGCGAGAGTGTGGAAGACTCTCCGGTGGTCCCGCAGATGATGATCGCGTCTGTGCTGTTCGCAATCTGATACTCCAGAAGCTCTCCCAGTTTTTCGTAATTTACTTCCCCGTTTTCCTTCATCGGCGTGACGATCGCAACGCCGGCTCCTTCAAAAATAGCCATTATTTATCCTCCTTTAAATTTTTCATGCAGTTTGTTTTTCAGCCCCTCCGGTATCTTCCCCGGAAAACACAAAAACGGAGCGAACCACGGGAGTCCGCCCCAAAATCTCCGTAAATAATACCGGTACGTTTTCAGATAGCTCCCCATCAAACTCTGATGACAGTCATAAAGCTGTTTGCCCTATGCCCAAGTATACAGCTCCAGGTACTGCACCTTTCGGCGCATTCCCCTTTTAGCAGCCTTCTCCTGTACCCGGATACATCCGGCTGCCGACTCATGAAACACGCGACCTCTATCAAAACTATATTTGATTATTCACATCATAACATTATTGAAAAATCTTGTCAATCATGTTCTGCACATTTTACCGTTGCTGTTCACTCCGTTCGCAGCAGGTGTTTGAGGCTGGCATGAACAGTAACATTTTACCATCTGCATGACGGTTATCTCGTCGGCAACATCCCAGAGCGCTTCGCCCTTGTAGGCGCCGGTGAGGATCAGATCCATCTTCGCATCCTTCAGCTCGATCAGGCTGCGGATCTCCTCGCAGGAGATGATGCCAGCCGTTACAAGCGCAAGCACCTCATCCAGGATCAGCACGTCGCAGCCCTGGGTGGTGATGACCTTGCGGGCAAAATTCAGCCCGTTGCGGATGTTCTGACATTCCTCTTTTCGCTCCTCCTCAGAAAGATTTTCGTAGGAGTTTTCCGAGCGCTCGAATCGGAACAGCTTGATCTCCGGCTCAAGGCGCCGTATAAAGCCGATCTCGTCGCTCCGGCGCTTCTTTAAAAACTGGATGATCATGACCGTTTTTCCAACGCTCGCCGCCTGGATCGCGCGACCGAGCGCCGCCGTTGTCTTGCCTTTGCCTTCGCCGCAAAATATATGTGTTAAGCCTTTTTCCATTTCGTACCTCGCTTATACTCGCCTTTTCCGTTCCCCTTGCCTCAGTATACCACACTCCTGTGGGAAAAGCAATCTTATCCGAGCCATTCGAGCTTGCTGACGGATACTTCGTATGCGGTGCGTTTCTCAGCGAGGTCTCCCTCCATTTTTTTCACGTACTCGCGGCTCTGGATCCTGCCCCAGATCTGTACGTGACCTCCCACCTCGAAGCCGGAGGTGAAGCGCGCGTTCCTGCCCCAGCAGATGCAGGGTATGTAATCGGATTTTCCGTAGGGACGATTGACCGCCACCAGCATATCGGAAATCTCCCTGCCGAGCGGCGTCTTCCGGTAAACCGGACTCTTGCAGATGTAGCCGTCCAGGAAAATCTGGTTGGTCTTTACCTTGTCGTTTTCCTCCTCGGTAAACGCCACCTCTCTTGCAAATACAGAAAGAACCAGCCGGTTTTTCTTTTCCTCGTGGCGGTTGTACGACCGGAACTGCCCTGTCACGCGAATGAACTCTCCCCGATAGTCCTGCGTGACGTCGATCAGCCGCTCGGAGATCATGACGGGTATGCAGTCGGTTGACTCGCTCAGCCGCTTCACCTGGACCTCCACCAGATAGAAGCCCTCCCCGAACACCTCGTGACTGAAGACAAATTCTGAAACAATTTCCCCTATAATAGATACCTGGTTGTTTTCGATAAACCTCTGATGCTGTCCATCCTGCATCGGGCAGGCATAGATATCGTTTTGCCTATTTTTCTCTGACATAAATTGTACTCCTTTTCTATATGTATTTCGCAGTATAGTTATTCATATTCAAGGATAACAGATTTTATGCAAAAAAGCTTTAAGAAGCGTTCGTCAAGTTTCTACATCATATGTCAGTTTATGTCGAAAAAGCAGCTTCGGGAGCCGTCTGCAAAAGAAAAAAAGGATAGCGCCGGGTACGAAAAGCACCGCAGCCGCTATCCTCTTCTTAACAGTTTTTTATGTCCAAAGAAACAGCAGAAACGCCGTCGTCAGCCCGAGACCAACGATAAAGACCAGCGCGATCAGAAGCGCCGCCTTCAGAGCGCCGAGCGTATACATGCGCCGCTCCTCCCGCGTGAAGCCGTCCTCCCACGGGCGTTCCTCCTGTTCGGACTCCTCCTGCCGCTTCTTTTTGTCCGGCGCAAAGCCCTTAAAGCCCCCGCCAGGCGTAAGAGCGCTCATGTCGGCGATGGTGCGCCCGTCATCGTCGTCGTACTGTTTTTTACGCTTGCTCATTTATCGTACAGGTGGCACGCCACAAAGTGTCCCGGCTCGATTTCCTTCTGAACGGGCGCTATCTCCTTGCAGCGGTTCATGCAGTTCGCACAGCGGGTATGGAACTTGCAGCCTGAAGGCGGGTTAGCCGGCGAAGGAATGGAGCCCTCCAGCACGATGCGGTTCATCTTCGCGGTCGGATCAGGGATCGGGATCGCGGAAAACAGAGCCTTCGTGTACGGGTGCAGCGGATTGCGGAAAATGTCCGCCGTCGCGCCGTACTCCACCAGGTTTCCAAGATACATAACGCCGACCGTGTCCGAAATATGCTCGACCACCGAAAGGTCGTGTGAAATAAACAGGTAGGTCAGCGCATACTGCTCCTGCAGCTCCTTTAACAGATTGATGATCTGCGCCTGAATGGAAACGTCCAGCGCCGAAACAGGCTCGTCGCAGACCACGAATTCCGGATTGAGGGCAAGCGCGCGCGCAATACAGATACGCTGACGCTGTCCGCCGGAAAACTCGTGCGGATAGCGGTCCTTATGGAAAGGCTGAAGTCCGCAGTTGTCCATGATCTTATCAATATAATCGTTAAATTCTTCTTTTGGAACCAGCTTGTGCTCACGCACCGCCTCCCCGATGATCTCGCCTACCGGCAGACGCGGGGAAAGGCTGGAAAACGGATCCTGGAAGATAATCTGCATCTTTGTGCGCAGAGCGCGCATTTCCTTTGCCGAAAGGTCGTAAACCTCCTGTCCGTTGAACAGCACCTGTCCGCCCGTCTTCTCGCCGGAGAGACGCAAAATGGTGCGTCCGGTGGTCGTCTTGCCGCAGCCGGATTCCCCGACAAGCCCCATCGTGGTGCCGCGCTTCAGGTTGAAGGTAACGCCGTCCACAGCCTTTACGTGACCGACCGTCTTTGACATCATGCCGCCCTTGATCGGAAAATACTTCTTCAGATCATTTACCATCAGAATATACTGCGGATCATAAACGACCGGCTCTTTCTCACTGACAGCTTCTTTGTTCAGGCTCATTTTGCTTCCCCTCCTTCCTTTCCGTTGTAGCGATAACAGGATACCTTGTGCGTCTCAGACAGACTGATCTCGCACGGATACTCGCCGTCGCACTGTGCCACACACATCTCGCAGCGATCTTTAAAATAGCAGTAATCCGGCATATTGATCGGGTTCGGCACCTTGCCCGGGATGGAATAAAGCTTATCCACCTGCTTGCCGACCACCGGCTTCGACGCCATCAGACCGATGGTGTAGGGATGCGCCGGATGGAAGAAAATATCCTCCGCCGTGCCTTTTTCCACCACGCGTCCGGCATACATAACAACCACATAATCCGCCATCTCAGCGATAACACCGAGGTCGTGCGTGATAAACATGATCGATGAATTGATCTTATCCTTTAAGTTGCGCAGAAGGTCAAGCACCTGCGCCTGGATGGTAACGTCAAGCGCTGTCGTCGGCTCGTCCGCGATAATGATCTTCGGGTTGCAGGCAAGCGCCATTGCGATGCAGACACGCTGGCGCATACCGCCGGAAAGCTCGTGCGGATACATCGCGTAAACGCCCTCGCTGTTTGCAATGCCCACCATCTCCAGCAGCTCGATCGTGCGCGCCTTCACCTCTTCTTTACTCTTGCCTTCGCCGTCGTGCAGATCAATAACCTCGTCAAGCTGAGCGCCGATGCGGAACACCGGATTTAAGGACGTCATCGGCTCCTGAAAGATCATGGATACATAATTTCCGCGCAGATGCTGGATAACCTCCTCCGGCACCTTCGCGATATCCACCGCCTTATCGCCGAGATTTAAGCGGATCTCGCCCTCCACGATCTGCCCCTGCGGGCGCTGGAGAAGCTGCATCAGAGAAAGGCTGGTAACGGATTTTCCGCAGCCGGATTCACCAACCACGCCGACCGTCTTACCGATCGGTACCTCAAAGCTCACGCCGTCCACACTCTTGACGGTTCCCGCATCCGTAAAGAAATATGTGTGCAGGTTGTCAAATTCCACGGCGTTGTTCGGGTCGTGCATGGTCGTCGTATATTCGCTCTCCGGAACATTTTTGCGCTTGCGCTTTTTTTCCAGCTCATTTGTAGTTCTGCGGTTTTCCTTGGAAATCCGCCGGGACTCTCTTGCAGAGAGGTAGCCCTCTGGTTTATTTTTTGCCATTTTGTGCCCCTCCTCTCTTATCGTTTCATTTTCGGGTCAAACGCGTCGCGAAGACCGTCGCCCACAAAGTTGAATGCAAGTACCGTCAGCATCAGGCAGACACCCGCCGGGATCCAGATGAACCAGTAGGTCGTCAGCACGTAGGAGTTCGAAACGTCGTTGATGATATTTCCCCAGGAAGCAAACGGGAATTTTACGCCCAGACCTAAGAAGGACAGCGTAGATTCCGTAATGATCGTGGAGCCAAGACTCATCGTGCTGATAACGATAAGCTGCGGGATAACGTTCGGGATCAGGTGGTGGAAAATACGTCTGGACACGCTGATGCCGCACGCCTCCGTCGCCGTCATAAATTCCTGCTCACGCAGGGAAAGGATCTGTCCGCGGACCATACGCGCCGTGCCCGGCCAGCCCAGAATACCAAGGATCAGCATCAGATACAGCATACGGATCTGCGGATCAAGGCGCATTCCATCCATCGCCGCACCGAGAATAATGATCACCGGCATGGAAGGGATGCAATAAAAAATATCTACAATACGCATTACCAGGTTGTCGATCCAGCCGCCGAAATAACCGGCAACACCGCCAAGGACAATACCAAGGACAGTGGAAATGATCACAACGATAAAGCCAACGATCAGCGATACTCTGCCGCCGTACATCAGACGGGTGAGCATGTCCATACCGTTACGGTCGGTGCCGAGCCAGTGTTCCTTCGTCGGGAAGGAGTAGGTGTCAAACACCTGCGTGGAGGTTTCCTGCATAACGGACCAGATTTTTGTCGCCGCATCATAGGAAAGCGTGTATTCCGCCGTCCCGCCGCTCTCGTCCGTGAACGCAAATTCCTCTTCACCGGAAGTAAGCGCCTCGATCAGGCTCTCACGGAATTCGTTGCTCACATTGACGTTTCCGCTCTTCGACTGGATGACATAGCGGCTGCACACAGCCACCGATTCGCCGTTCTGAGAGACAAGCCCTTCCTCACTCACCTCATAATCCTGTCCGTCCGCGTTAAATTCGCCGCCGCCCTTTGAGAGCGCAAGCAGCGCGCCGTACTGGAATTCCGGTGAGAAGGTCGTGCTGCTGCTCTCCGCGCTTACAATGTCGAGGTAAGCCGCGCCGATCACCTTGTCGCCGTCTTTGATGGAGTAAAGACCGTCGCTCTCTTTGACAACGTCATAGGTTCCGCCGGTCGCCGTGATGGAATCCTTCTCCTGCTGGATCGCAAGCACCGTCATCGCCTGCGCCACGGTACCGTAAGCCTCATCAAGCTGGAGGTAACGGAATTCTTTGTTCTCCGTCACACCCACATACTCTTTCTTGATATATTCCCGGCGATAGAATACCTCATCCTGCCCGTAGGGGCTGATCAGACCGCCGACAAAGGAAAACACAAACATAAGTATCAGAATAACCATACCGGTCACGGCAAGACGGTTGCGGAAGAAGCGCTTCGCCACCATCGCTCCCGGGGACAGCACTTTCACGCGGCGGTCATCATTTAAGGAATATTGTTCCTCGCCGCCTGCATTTGTATTCTTCTTTTCTTCAGACATACTGCTCCCCCTTTCTACGAAATGCGCACGCGCGGGTCAACCACGGCGTACATGATATCTGCCAGCAGGTTACTCACCAGCGTCAGAATTGCCATAAATGTCAGATAAAACATGGAAAACGGAATATCGCCGGCAATCATTGCCTGGTAAGAGGTATATCCAATGCCGGGGATCGCAAACAGTGTCTCCGTGATAAGCGCGCCGGAGAACAGTCCCGGCAGAGAGTTTCCGATAATCGTTACCAGCGGGATCAGCGTGTTGCGGAACGCATGGTGGTAGATAACCTTTCTCTCGCTGAGACCTTTTGCGCGTGCGGTACGGATATAATCGGCATTTAAGACCTCCAGCATATTCGTTCTGGTGTAGCGCATCAGAGAACCGACGCTGATTACCACCAGCGTGACGATCGGAAGCACAAGATGGTGCGCCATATCGAGAATACGCCCAAACGAATCCAGGTTATTATAATTGCGTCCCGTCAGACCAACCAGATCAAACCAGCCAAGTTTTACGGAAAATACAAGTTTAAGCAGGCTGGCAAAGAAGAAGGTCGGCAGGGAGATCCCGGCAAGCGCGAACACCGTGATCGCGTAATCCGCCTTGGAATACTGCTTTGTCGCTGCGATAATGCCAAGCGGGATCGCTATAATCAGCTCCAGGATCAGTGCGATCGCACCCATCACAAAGGAAACGCCGATTACCTTCTGAAACTGCTCCACAACCGGAACGGTGAATTTCCAGCTATCACCGAAGTTGCCGCGCAGCATTTCGCCGAGCTGCATGAAAAAGCCCGGGATGATGCCGACATCCATATGGTACTGGGCATTTAACTGCGCCAGCCATTCCTGGTAGCTTTTTGAGCCAGGCTGCTGGCTGAGCTGCATCGCCATCGTTTCTACATAGGAAGCAGGGAGGCAGCGCATCAGTGTGTAAATAATGAAACAGACAAAAAACAGAATAACGACTGAGAGTGCCAGACGCTTCGTAATATATTTACGCATTCATTTTCCTCCTTTTATACAGTAAAAAAGCTCTGCATATAAGACAGACGTTTGCATCCCACAATCCAAGCGACTGCCTTATATGCAGAACAGCAAAAATGCATATAGGCAATTAAAATCTACTCTGCGGCGTTTCCCGCCGCAGAGCAGCCCTTATAATTCCAGGGATTCAATTTTAAGTGTCTTTAGTTAAGCTCCATCTTCTCGATATCGTTATACCATAACCAGTAGGTTGTGATATCCGGAGTAACGGTATCCATGTTTACACGCTCCGTAGAGAAGATCAGGCAGTTCTGACGCTGGTAAACCGGAATCTCAGTCGCCCAGTCTACGATTCTGTCCAGGCACTCTTTGTAGATGATCTTACGGTATGCCTGGTCGGTGGACTGACGTGCAGCCATGATCAGTTCGTCAAGCTCTGCATCCTCGATAGCGTAGTACTTGTTGCTGCCGCCCGGGTTCTTTCCGCCATTTGCAACGTCGGAGTAGTAGATCTGGTACATATCCGGATCTGCCGTTGCCTGCCATGCCATTGTCCACATTTCTGCGGTTCCTGCATCCAGGTTGTTTCCGATGGTAACCGTACCGTCGGAGAGATCGGTAACGATCAAGTTGAAGCCGATGGTTGCCAGTGCATCCTTTGCCAGTGTAAGGATCATAAAGTTCGGGTGGTCACCGATGCCGCTGCCCGGGATCATGATCTCATATTCCAGAGATGCGCCTTCCGGAGCTGCTGTCAGCTTGCCGTCCTCTACGGTGTAGCCTGCCGCTTCAAAGAAACCAAGCGCCGCCTGCAGAGCTGCTGCATACTTCTCATCCTCTGTCATATCGTCCGTGTAGATCGGATTTCCGTTTACGTCTGTAGAGAATGCGATCTTGTAGCCCTCGTCGGTAACACGCGGTGCTGCCCAGGAAGTATCAGAGATCGGGTAGTTGATTACGTTTGCCCACTCGCCGTAGTAGGAATCCATAGCCACATCGCGGTATACGGACAGAACGGTCGCAATACCCTTGCGCAGATTCTTGGAAGCCTCGGAACCCGGCTCGCCGCCAACGCATACATTCTTCGCGTTGATACCGATGTAGCCGTATCCAAGGTTTGCCACGGTCTTGATGGTGATCACGTCGCCGTCAAAGTCCTCGCTGCCGCCGTTCAGTGCGGTCATCTCGTCAATCGTGTCAAGGCTGAAGGACGGGCTTGCGATATCCAGTGTGCCTGCGCCTACGCCGCTTGCTTTATCTGCTTCCTGTACGAACTGGAAGTTGATGTATTCGATCTTCGGCTCGCCCTTGTAGTACAGCGGATTTGCCTTTACGGTTGCAACGCCGTTCTCATAGCTTTCGAAGGTGTACGGACCAGCACCCAGCGGCTGTGTCGTGTGAGACTTCACACCGGACAGGTCGCCCTTCGGGAATCCGAAGTTGTTGTTGTCAACGTCAAATGCTTCTTTATCGCCATAATAATGAAGCGGAGCAATCATGGCGCTTAACTGGTAGATCGCCGTAGCGTCAACAGTGGTCGTGGTGATCGTCATCGAATAATCACCGGTCTTCTTGATGCCGCTGATGGACGGAGCGGATTCGCCTGTCTCCACACCAATGCTGTATGCATCGTAGTCTTCCATCAGATCCTGAAGCGTAGAGTCTGCCTTTTCTGTGTCAGACATGGTAAGATAGTCGCCCTCATAAGCCTCTACCATAGCTTTGAAGAAGTCCGCGGTTGTTGCGCCTTCATCCAGTGTGTAGCCCCAGTTTGCCGCGCATGCTGCAACAGAGTCGCCCTCTGCGTTGTAGCCTGCTGCGATCACATAGTCTACGATAGACTGTGCAAACGCTTCGCCTGCCTGGTTCAGATCTGCCCAGAATGCAGTCTGTGTAGCCTCATCCCAGTATGTGAAATCAGTATTGTCCTCACCGGCTGCTGTCAGCAGGCTGAACAAGGATTCCATACCGCTGCGGTACTCGGTCATACCCTCGATCGGAAGTGCAAACATGGTGGTATTTCCGTCGTAGGTCGGGTCGCAGTATACATAAAGTGAGAAGATCGCGTCGTCAATGGTCATCGGCTCGCCGTCGGACCATACGAGGTCGTCTCTCATCGTGATATTATAATCTACCGTTCCATCTTCATTTTCCACGATCTCGCAGTCTGCGATTCCGTAGTAGGTGTAATCCGTGCCGTTGTACTCACGTGTTTCACCCTCGATACCGTTCAGGATAACCGCACCCTCACGGTCTGCCTCCAGAAGGAGCGGGAACAGCATTCTTACAACGTCCTCATCGGGCACTGCAGTGTAGAAGAACGGAGAAAACTTTCCGTCCATAGCATCTTCGCCGTATACCAGCGTGTTTGCCGCTTTCTCAGCAGCTTCAGTAGCTTCACTTACCGCTTCGGTAGCAGCTTCTATGGTTTCTTCAGCAAATACACTTGCCACGGAACCAAAGCACATACCTGCCGTCAGTGTAAGCGCTAACAGTTTCTTAACATTAAACATATATTATATCCTCCTTGTGTGTATTTGAAACTTACTTGCAATTATACTGTTTTTTAGACAGATTGTCAATTGGCGATACCTGTAAAAACCAATTTTTAGAAAATCTGTATACCCACAGCGCACAAAGGCACGCCATTGTCTCCAAAACAAGAAATAGTACCGCCATGCCAGCCGCACTTTCTGTGCCATTTCGCACAAGATAGATCATTTCACCCAGCATATTCACCCCCGCAAAGGCCGCGGTAAGCTGCGATCGCATCGGAATTTTCTTCACCGCCGCTTCATATTGATATTCACGTAGAGGATTTCCCGCCGAAAGCAGCGCAAACAGCGCCGTCCCCAGGCTCGCCGCCGCCACCACCTGCGCCGCGTACGGCAGCAGCACGTAAAAGCAGTTCGCCATTCCCGGCGCCGGAATGCAGCCGTTTGCGATCATCGCCGCCATCATCGCCGTCCGGGTGGGCTGCACCTGGGACGAGATGCTGGACGAGATCTCACAGAAGATCGCCAAGGGCATGCCCGCGA
>OLRY01001926.1_pt1 | contig 16638 bp, 10 predicted proteins | sample 1672541 | NCBI WGS metagenome assembly OLRY01 (sample SAMEA3136697, study PRJEB25190) | human gut metagenome | biome: human gut; feature: human-associated habitat; material: faeces | place: Austria | collected 2013 | reverse complement strand
CAGCCCGAGCGCGGCCCCAAGGTGTTCCTGCGCACGGCGTTCGGAGGCACGCGCATCCTCGACATGCTCGTGGGCGAGCAGCTTCCGCGCATCTGTTAGGCCATGTAACAACTCGTTTACCATCTTGGACGATGCCTCTAAGTCGCGCACGAAAGATATAATAGTAAGAGACACGAACAAGAAAGGATGAATCATGGTACGCATTGATGCATTTGGTATGCCCAGCGAAGAGCTCATCGCACGAATCGAAGCTGAAGCGGGCGTTGGAAATAGAGAGATCGTAGTCACTACCGACAGCAAGGACACCCTTGAAGACCTCGTAGCGTATTCGAACAAGTCAGATAGCTCGATCGACATCAACGTGGTCGAGAACGATAAAGGTTGGGAAGTGCGCTTGGAGATCGGTGGCGCGGATCAAGTCACGCTGCCCCATTCAAACGAGTCTTCTGTTCCTGAAGATGCGGTATCTTAGGGCTTCATCAACCGTTTACAGAAGAAATAGCTAAGCAGTTTGAATATGTGCCTATACGTGGTATTTTCCTACAGAGGGTTTTCAAGCCCGTACAAGCTTAGTAGCTGAGACTGAGGAAAGAGGTACGAAATGGCACATCCAGTTATTCTAGAAGAAGAATGTATTGGCTGCGGCATTTGTGTTGACGATTGCCCCCAAGAAGTACTTGAAGTTGTCGATGGTGTTGTTACCGTTGTTAACGAAGAGTCCTGCATCGCTTGTGGCGACTGTGTTGAAAGCTGCCCGATGGGCGCTATCCCTGAGGTTGTTGAAGACTAAAGTAACCTTTTGGTACGCAACCTTTCAAGCGCGCAACAAAATGCGCAGGCGAAACGATTCGGTTCTAGTATGTCAAGCAGTTCGTTTGACATAAGAGATCGGGTGAGCGAAGCATAAAGCAACGTGCACGCCGAAGATCGAGCCAAGATCGTGGGAAGCCAAGATTTCAAGTGATTTAGAGGTCGCTTGTGTATGAATTATGGAGACGAACGCTGGTTTGTCTCCATTTTTTATTCCCAGAACTGCCTTGACCTGCGGTGATGTAAAGCAGACAGAAATATCAAAGTTTGCAATGCATAAAACTTTACAATAGGGCACTTAGATTATATTATGTCAAGCGTTGGAGCTTTCTTAACAAGGCTCCGTTTAACTATGAGGTAATACAAGGTTCGTTTTACGAGTCTCTATTGAAAGGATAAGAACATGCCAAAGATTATTGGAATCGACTTGGGTACGACCAACTCCGCTATGGCGGTCATGGAAGGATCAGAGCCAGAAATTTTGGTTAACGCTGAAGGCGATCGCACTACCCCTTCGGTAGTAGGTTTTGGCAAAGACGGTGAACGTACGGTCGGCAAAGCTGCAAAGAACAAAGCGGTCACCAACCCCGAGAACACCGTTGCTTCCGTGAAGCGCTTCATCGGCCGTTCCTATGGCGAAACGGGCGAGGAGCAGAAGACCGTCGCCTATAACGTGAAGAACGGTAACGGCGGTCGTGCTGTCGTTGCGATCGACGAACGCGATTACATGCCGGAAGAGATCTCGGCTATGGTGCTCCAGAAGATCAAGTCCGATGCTGAAAAGCGTGTGGGCGAACCCATTACGCAGGCGGTCATCACCGTTCCTGCCTACTTCAACGACGCACAGCGTCAGGCAACTAAGGACGCAGGCAAGATCGCTGGTCTCGAGGTGCTTCGCATCATCAACGAGCCCACGGCAGCAGCACTTGCGTATGGTCTCGATAAGACCAACAAAGACGAAAAGGTTCTCGTGTTCGACCTCGGCGGCGGTACGTTCGACGTGTCGGTGCTTGAGCTCGGCGATGGTGTATTCGAAGTTTGCTCGACCGCAGGCGACAACCACCTTGGTGGCGACGACTGGGATCAGCGCATCATCGATTGGCTCGCCGACAAGTTCCAGGCAGACAATGGCATCGATCTGCGTAAGGACAAGATGGCTATGCAGCGTCTGAAGGAAGCTGCTGAAAAAGCGAAGATGGAGCTTTCTTCCACCACGCAAACCACCATCAATCTGCCCTTCATCTCCGCAGGCGAAGCTGGTCCGCTCCACCTGGACTACACGCTCACCCGTGCAGAGTTTGAGCGCATCACCAAAGATCTGCTCGATCGCTGCAAGTTGCCCGTAGAGCAGGCACTCAAAGATGCTGACCTGAAGACGGGCGACGTGGACGAGGTCATCCTTGTTGGTGGTTCGACCCGTATGCCTGCAGTGCAGGAACTAGTCGAGAAGATCACAGGCAAAAAGCCGAACATGTCGGTCAACCCCGATGAAGTAGTTGCAATGGGTGCAGCTGTTCAGGGCGGCGTTCTGGCAGGCGATGTCGAAGGCATCCTGCTGCTCGACGTGACCCCGCTGTCGCTGGGCGTGGAAACCATGGGCGGCGTGATGACCAAGATCATCGAGAGAAATACCACCATTCCCACCAAGAAGAGCCAGATCTTCTCCACCGCCGTGGACGGCCAGACCCAGGTAGAGGTCAACGTGCTCCAGGGTGAGCGTGAGTTTGCCCGGGATAACAAGCAGCTTGGCCTGTTCAAGCTGGATGGCATTGCGCCCGCTCCCAGAGGAATTCCTCAGATCGAGGTTACCTTCGATATCGACGCAAACGGCATCGTAAACGTATCCGCTAAGGACCTCGGCACCGGCAAGGAGCAGAAGATCACCATCACTGCATCCACCAATCTGTCTCAGGACGAGATCGACAAGGCAATGCACGAGGCTGAGCAGTACGCTGAGCAGGATAAGAAGAACAAGGAAGCAGTTGAGGTTCGCAACAACGCTGAGCAGCTGGTATTCCAGTCCGAGAAGGCACTGACCGATCTGGGCGACAAGCTGTCCGCAGACGAGAAGAGCGGCGTTCAGGCTGAGATTGAAAAGGTTAAGGAAGCACTCAAGGGCACCGATACCGATATGATCAAGGCTGCAACCGAGGGTCTGTCCAAGAAGTTCTCCGATCTGGCCGGCAAGATCTATCAGCAGCAGGCACCGCAGGGCGACCCGAACATGGGCGGCGCTCAGGGTGCAGGCGCACAGGGCGGCCAGCAGGGCGACTTTGTAGACGCTGACTTCACCGAGGTTAAGGACGACGATAACAAGTAAGTAATTGAAAATGGAGAATGGATAATGGAGAATGATGGTTACGCGCTTCGCGCGTCATTCAATTCGGCATGAAATGCCGTTCCTCAATTCTCAATTTTACATTTTCCATTCTCCATTGGATAAGGCGCACTTTGGTGCGCCTATCCCTGTGTATAGGATGATTTTTTATGGCTGATAAAAGAGATTATTATGAAGTGCTCGGCGTACAGAAGGGCGCAAGTGATGATGAGCTGAAAAAGGCATACCGCAAGCTGGCGCGCAAGTACCACCCGGACCTCAATAAGGATAATCCGGAGGCTGCGGATAAGTTCAAGGAAGTAAACGAAGCATACGAGGTGCTTTCTGACAAGGAGAAGCGCGCCAAGTACGACCAGTTCGGCTTTGCCGGCGTTGACCCGAGCTACGGCGGCGGTGCCGGTGCAGGCGGCTACGGCGGCGGCTTTGACATGGGCGATCTGGGCGACCTGTTCGGTTCGTTCTTCGGCGGCGGCTTTGGCGGCGGACGGTCGTCCCGCCGCAACGCACCGCAGCGCGGCGAATCCATCCGTCAGACGGTGATCCTGTCCTTCGAGGAAGCCGCATTCGGCTGTGAGAAGGAGATCACGGTCGAGCGCATCGAATCCTGTGATGACTGCGGCGGCACAGGTGCCGCAAAGGGCACCACGGCGGAGACCTGTCCGAACTGCCGCGGCACCGGAGTTGTTACGCAGACCCAGCGCACGCCGCTCGGCATGTTCCAGACGCAGGGCGCCTGCCCGAACTGCCGCGGCACCGGCAAGATCATCAAGAAGCCGTGTCCGAAGTGCGGCGGTCAGGGTCGTGTCCGCAAGACCCGCAAGTTCAAGGTCAACATTCCGGCCGGTATCGACGATGGTCAGTCCATCCAGCAGCGCGGTCAGGGCAATGCTGGCGTAAACGGCGGCCCCGCAGGCGATCTGTTCGTAACGGTTGCCATCCGTCCGCACCCGATCTTTACTCGCAACGGCCCGGATGTACATGTCGATATTCCGATTTCGTTCGCGCAGGCTGCACTCGGCGATACGCTGCAGGTGCCGACCATCGACGGCCGCATCGAGTACAAGATTCCGGAAGGCACACAGACCGGCACGACCTTCCGCATGCGCGGCAAGGGCATCCAGAACGTCAACGGCCGCGGCCGCGGCGACCAGTACGTCCGCGTAAACATCGAGGTGCCGAAGAACCTGTCCGACAAGCAGAAAAAGCTGCTGCGTGAGTTCGAGGAAACGTCTACCGACGAGAATCAGGTCAAGCGCAAGAGCTTTTGGGATAAGGTAAAGGACGCACTTAAGGATAAATAATTAAAGGAGCTTTGCTTTTTGAAGAAATATGGTGAATTGGATTCGGTAAGCTGACCGGGAGGTCGGCTGAACCCATAAACCACCTCCCCAAAGGACGAAAATAATCGACTTTTCAGGAGGAATTCCCATGAATCGGGAGAATAAACGCAAGCAATATCAAAAGGGTTATTACAAAACGCATGCCTGTGACGACAGCTTCACCTGCAGGGTGTGCGGCCGTCCGGTCGTACCCGCAGGCGCGGGCAGCGACCACAGGAATCACTGTCCGAACTGTCTGTCCAGCCTGCATGTGGACGATGAGCCGGGCGACCGTGCCGCCGACTGCGGCGGCATTATGGACGCCATCGGTGTCTGGGTCCGCAAAAACAGTGAGTGGGCAGTGATTCATCGCTGCCGACGCTGCGGTGTACTGCATTCCAACCGCGCAGCGGCTGACGATAACCCGATGAAGCTGATGTCCATCGCCATGAAGCCGGTGGCGTTCCCGCCGTTCCCGTTGGAGCGGATTGAGGAGCTGACCGCGCTCATGGGAGGAGACGGAGCAGTGAGATAAATAGAAAACCACCCGAGATTTTCTCGGGTGGTTTTTTCTGTTCTCAATTCGGAAACCGTACAATAAAAGAAGCGCTCTCGGTATAACCGAGAGCGCATTTTCGTATCCCTTAAAGCTGCGGCAGCAGGTTTGCCAGCTCGAGAGCCGCGATCGCTGCATCTGCGCCCTTGTTGCCGGCCTTGGTGCCTGCGCGCTCGATGGCCTGCTCGATGTTCTCAGTGGTAATCACGCCGAACGTTACCGGTACGCCGGTCTGCAGGTTGACCTGTGCGATGCCCTTGGCAGCCTCGTTGCATACGAGGTCATAGTGACTGGTCGAGCCGCGGATAACCGCGCCGAGGCAGATAACTGCATCGTACTTGCCGCTCTGCGCCAGCTTCTGCGCCGCCAGCGGAATCTCAAATGCACCCGGAACCCATACGAGCGTGATGTCATCCGTGTCCACACCGTGGCGCACCAGCGTGTCCTCCGCGCCGGAGATCAGCTTGGAAACGATAAATTCGTTGAAACGTGCACCAACGATTGCAAACTTGCCCTTGGTTGCTACTAACTTGCCTTCGAGTACCTTCATCTTAAAATCTTCCTTTCAATATGGTGAACAGATATATTGCAGGGCGAGGTGAGATCATCCCGCCCTGCGGGATAGATTGATTACAATGTTTCACTAAAGAGGTGTCCCATCTTAATCTTCTTGGTTCTGAGGTAGAATGCGTCGTCCTTCTGCGGTGCAATCTCAATCGGCACGCGCTCGGCGATCTCTACACCGAAGCCGTCCAGACCGTAAATCTTCTCCGGATTATTGGTCAGCAGGCGCAGCTCCTTCGCGCCGAGGTCCTGCAGGATCTGAGCGCCGATCCAGTATTCGCGCAGGTCGGGCGCAAAGCCGAGCTTTACGTTTGCCTCAACGGTATCGAAGCCCTTTTCCTGCAGCTCATACGCCTTCAGCTTGTTGATCAGACCGATGCCGCGGCCTTCCTGGCGCATATAGAGCAGCACGCCGCGGCCTTCCTTGTCGATCTGCTGCATGGCTGCCGCCAGCTGCTGACCGCAGTCGCACCGGCGGGAACCGAACACGTCGCCGGTCAGGCACTCGGAGTGTACGCGGCAGAGCAGGTTCTTGCCATCGCCGATCTCGCCCTTGACGAGCGCAACGTGGTGCTCGCCGGTCAGGTCGTTGACGTAGCCGTAGATGCGGAACTCACCGAAACGGGTCGGCATTTTCGCACAGGCTTCGCGCACAACATGCTTGTCATGGCGGCGGCAGTAGTCCTGCAGATCCTTGATGGTGATGATCTTGAGGCCCCATTCCCTGGCCTTCTCCATCAGTTCGGAGGTGCGCATCATTGTGCCGTCATCGCGCATGATCTCACAGCACAGACCGCACTGCTCGAGTCCGGCCAGACGGCACAGATCGACAGTTGCCTCGGTGTGTCCGTTGCGGGTCAGCACACCGCCGCGGCGTGCAACAAGCGGGAAAACGTGTCCCGGACGGCGCAGCTCCTCCGGCTTGGTGTGGATATCCGCACATTTACGGCAGGTAAAGCCGCGTTCCTCGGCGGAAATGCCGGTCGTGGTGTCCACATGGTCGATGGAGACCGTGAACGCGGTGTGGTGGTTGTCGGTGTTGACCTTTACCATTTGCTCGAGACCGAGACGGAGTGCAACCTGCTCACTCATCGGTGTGCAGATCAGGCCCTTGGCGTGAGTTGCCATGAAGTTGACATTCTCGGTCGTGGCAAACTGTGCCGCGCAGATCAGGTCGCCCTCGTTTTCGCGGTCCGGGTCATCAATGGTGAGGATGAGGTGTCCGGCGCGAAGCTCTTCGAGCGCCTCTTCAACTGTATTGAACTGATATTCCATAAGAGAAAACCTCCGTTAAAATCCGTGTTGTGCAAGAAAATCCATCGTAATACCGCTGGATTTGTGCGGCGTGAGCATTTTTTCAACGTATTTGCCGATCACATCACATTCGAGGTTGACCGGCTCGCCCGGCTTTTTGCCGAGCAGAATGGTCTGCGCGCCGGTGTGCGGAATGATGGAGACCGAAAAGTCGGTGTCCGTCACAGCCGCTACGGTAAGGCTGACACCATCAATGGCGATCGAGCCTTTTTCGACGATGTACCGGAGCAGGGGAGCCGGCGTTTTGATCGTTACCCACACGGCGTTGTCCTCGCGCCGCTGCGAGAGAACCGAGCCGGTGCCGTCGATGTGGCCGGATACGATATGACCGCCGAACCGTCCGTCGGCAGGCATCGCGCGCTCCAGATTGACCGGCGAGCCGCTCTGCAGACTGCCGAGCGCGGAACGCCGCAGGCTCTCCGCCATCACGTCGGCGCTGAAGCTGTCGTCCGTCAGCGAAACTACCGTCAGGCACACGCCGTTCGTAGCGATGCTGTCGCCGATTTTTGTATTTTCGAGCACGGTATCCGCCGCAATCGTCAGCCGAGCGCCCTTTGCGCCGCGCTCGATGCGCCGCACCGTACCGATTTCTTCGATAAGTCCAGTAAACATTACAATCTCCCTTCAATCAGGAAATCTTCGTCCATCGGCATGCAGGTCACGTCCTTCAGCGGAAGCGCCTGCACCATCTTGTCAAATCCCAGACCTCCGACCGGACTTTTTGCGCCTGCACCGCCGATGATTTTCGGGGCGATGTATGCCTGCACGCGGTGCACCACACCGGCCTCCAGCGCGGAGAACGCAAGTGCCGAGCCGCCTTCGAGAAGCAGACCGTCGATGCCGAGTGCGCCGAGCTGGCGCATCAGGTCGACAAGGTCTACGCGCTCGTTTTTCGTTTTGCATTCGAGAATGTGTACACCGCGCCGTTCCAGTTCAGCGGTGCGCTCATTTCGACCGACGACCGCGATATAGGTCGGGATTTTGTTCGCCGTCTGTACGATTCTGCTGTCGATCGGCGTTCTTGCGCGGCTGTCGCAGATTACGCGGATCGGATCGCGCCCGCCGTCAATGCGGCAGGTGAGCAGCGGATCGTCCTCAAGCACGGTGCCGATGCCGACCATGATGGCGGGCAGCCGGTTGCGCGTTTCGTGCACATGACGGCGGGCGGTCTCGCCGGTAACCCAACGGCTGTCGCCAGTGTGCGCGGCGATTTTGCCGTCCAGCGTCATCGCGTACTTGAGCGTCACAAACGGCGTTTTGTGCGTGATGTAGTGAAAGAAAACTTCATTCACGCGGCGGCATTCGTCCTCGCACACGCCGGTCTCGACTTCGATGCCTGCGTCGCGCAGGATCTGTGCGCCTTTGCCGGCTACCAGCGGGTTCGGGTCGAGGCAGCCGACGAACACGCGGCCGATCTTGTGCTCGATGACTGCGTCTGTGCACGGCGGCGTGCGTCCCCAGTGGCAGCACGGCTCGAGCGTGACGTAAAGGTCTGCGCCCGTGCAGTCCTCGGTGCAGTGCGCGAATGCATTGCGCTCGGCATGCAGGCCGCCGATGTGCTCGTGCCAGCCTTCACCGATGATTTTTCCGTCCTTGACGATGACGCAGCCGACCATCGGATTCGGGTTGACGTGACCGGCTCCGCGCTGGGCCAGCGCCAGCGCCCGACGCATATATTCCTGTTTTTGCTCCTGCATAGAATCACCTGATATAATTCTGTAGAAAATTTCACGATAGTTTGGCGACAGCCATAAAAAAACGTCCCAAAGACAGAATCTTCGGGACGCTGAGAAAAGCATTGTGAAAATGAAAAGTCTGAAACACCGAATCAGCATTTCAGAACAGCAAGCGGAAAATCTTTCCGCATATTCTTCTTTCATCCAGACTATACTGTCGGCCTCGGAATTTCACCGAATCATGCTTCCGCCGAATGGCATCCGCTCGCGGGCTGTACCGCCGGTAGGGAATTGCACCCTGCCCTGAAGAATCAAATATTTGGTTTTGCGGGGCAAAGCCTTTATTGCTCTGCCTGAGGAAAGTATAGTCCCAAGCGGAGAAAAATGCAAGAGTTTTTTGAAAAAATAATTTTACAGAATATGAGAATGCAAACAAAACACCGGAAAAGTTCAAAAAAGACTGGAAAATAAGCGGATAACGCACGAAAAGGATAAAACGACTACGCGGTCTTTATTGATAATTTCCTGTTTTCTATTCCGACTCGCTAAGAGCCGCCCTATGGGCGATTGTTCGCTGGACGCCCACTGCGGTGGGTGTATCCATTTTCAATTTGCTTCGGTTGTGCTATAATCAAATAGCTATGAAACGAAAGGAGAGTGTGCCATGCGGATCTGGACCGGACGAGCGGGAAGCGGCAAGACAACGGCCATCCTGCGGGAGATCGCGGCGCTGAGTGAAAAGGGAGAGGGACGGCAGATTCTGCTCGTGCCCGAGCTGAACTCGCACCTGATGGAGCGGCGGCTTGCCGCGGCCACGCACAACCACGGCGCACGCACGGCCGAGGTGCTGACGTTCTCACGATTGGCTGACCGTGTGTTCTCTGAGGTCGGCGGACTGGCACAGCAGATGCTGACACCGGCAGGTCAGCTTTTGACCTTGCAGGAGGCGGCACGCCGTGTGCAGGGCGGGCTGAGTGCGTGGAAGGGTCTGGCAGACAAGCCGGAGCTGCTGCAGGAGGCGCTGCGGCTGATCGACGAGTGCAAAACCTGTGCAGTCGCACCGGAGATGCTGTTTGCGGCTGCCGAGGAGAGTGAGGACGCTGTACTTGCAGAAAAATTGTCCGATCTTGCACAGATTTTGACGGCATATGAGCGCCTGTGCGATGAGTCTCTGCCTGACCCGAGAGACCGTCTGACACACCTGCGCGACCGTCTGGCAGAAAGTCACACGCTGGACGGTGCAGCGGTCTATCTGGATGGATTTCTCGGCTTTACCGTGCAGGAAAGTGCAGTAGTTGATGCCATGCTGGCGGCAGGTGTGCCGCTCTCTGCGGCGGTAACCTGCGATACGGATTACCCAGAGATTTTCCTTACCGGCTGTAAAACAGTGCAGAAATTAACCCGGATGGCAAAGCATCATAACCAGACGGTCGAGCGCATCGAACTGGGCGAAAGCAAGGTGGCCCGACCGGCGGGACTGGCTGCGCTCGAACGCGAAAGCCTGCTGCCGGTGCGCACCCCGCAGGAGAGCGCGGCCGGCGTTCGTTTGTACGAGGCGGCTTCACCGTTTGACGAGTGTGAGCACGCAGCGGCGTACATTCGGCGCAAGGTGCGGGACGAAGGCGCGCGTTGCCGCGATTTTGTGGTTGCGGCACGCGATATCGAGCCGTACAGCGCGTTCCTTGCAATGGCGATGGCGCGGTACGACATTCCGGTGTTCCTCGCGGAAAAGCCGGATCTGCTGTCCCGTCCACCGATGGCGCTGGTCACGAATGCGCTCGAGGCGGTGCGAAATCACTTCCGATATGAAGATCTGTTCTCCTGTCTCAAGACCGGACTCGCGGGCTTGGATTGGGACGAAATTGACAAATTAGAGAACTATGTGCTCACCTGGAACATCCGCGGCGGAGCATGGGAACGCGAGTGGACCGAGCATCCGGACGGCTACGGTCTGCCCATCGACGAGAACGCGAAGGCACAGCTTGCCGAGCTGAACATACTACGCAAGCGAGCAATCGCGCCGTTCTCCGCACTGCGCGAGGCACTTGCAGGTGAGCAGCCTGCAGGCGACTGCGTGCGTGCGCTCTATGCATTTCTTCTCGCGGTGGATGCGCCGCAGCGCATGACTGACCGCGCCGCCGGACACGAGCAGGCGGGCCGTCTGCAGCTGGCCGACGAGTACCGCCAGCTGTGGGAAATCCTGGTCTCTGCGATGGAGCAGTTTGCATGGGTGTGCGGTGATATGCCGCTGACGCTCGACCGTTTCGCGCAGCTGTTCCGGCTGGTGCTCGGCGAGTATGATGTGGGTACGATTCCGGTTTCGCTCGACCGCGTGACCTGCGGCAACATCGAGCGTGCGTGTACGGAAAATGCGAAATATGTCATCCTGCTGGGCGTCAATGACGGCCTGATACCGAAAACCCCGTCCTCGACCTCGCTGCTGAGCGACATGGACCGTGACAAAATGGATGCGCTCGGCGTGGAACTCAAAGCCTACGGCGAGGAACGCCTACTGATGGAGCAGGAAACGCTCTATCGAGCACTCGCGTGCCCGACGGACGAGTTGCTGCTGACGTATCACACCATCGACGCAGGCGGCGGTGAAACGCGACCGTCCTACTTCGTAAACACAGTGCGCGAATTGCTGCCGGATGTGCCGTTTTCCACCCACCGGACGGAGACCGTGCGTGACCGCCTGCAGGCGGAACGACCGGCGGTCGAACTCGCGTGCGCGTATCTTTCGGGCGACCGGACAGCCGCCGTGCGGGCTGCCTATGACTACTATAAGGATGATGAGCGAGTCAAAAACGCGCAGGCGCAGCGGCGCGGCAGAGGACCGCTGAGCAGTCCGCACACGATTGACGGATTGTACGGAAAAAGCCTCAATCTGACCGCTTCGCGTGTGGATACGTTCTATTCCTGCCGGTTTGCATTCTTTATGCAGTATGGTTTGAAGGCCAAGCCGCGCCGCGTGGCGAAGTTTGATGCGCTCTCGACCGGCACGTTCATCCACTATGTGCTCGAGCATGCGCTGGATGTTCTTGGAAAGTGCGAGGGCGGCGCCGCTCATGCCGATCAGCCGACCGTGCGCAAAGCCTGCCGTGAAGCGGTACGGCAGTATGTCGCGGAGGAACTGGGCGGCATGGAGAACAAAACCGCGCGTTTCCAGTACCTGTTCCGCCGACTGGTGCGCGCCGTGGAGCAGATCCTCGACAACGTGATCGAAGAACTGCGCGTATCCGACTTTGCGCCGATCGACTATGAGCTGGACTTCTCGCGCAGCGGCGACCTGCCGCCCGTGCAGTGTGAGGACGGCGATGTGTCGGTTTCACTCTCCGGCAAGGTGGACCGCGTGGACGGCTACATCAAAAACGGCCGCCTCTATCTGCGCGTTATGGACTATAAAAGCGGAAAAAAGTCATTTTCGCTGTCCGACATCTGGTATGGACTCAACATGCAGCTTATCATCTATCTGTACGCGCTGCAGCAGGAGGGTCTTGACCGCTATCGTGCCCGCCTGACTGCCGAGCTGAACGAAATCGTACCGGCGGGCGTGCTGTACGTTCCGGTGCGCGATGAGCTGCCGGACGCGGCGCGCGCCACAGACGAGGAAGGGCTGCGCATCCTGCGCGATAAGGCGCTGCGGCGTTCGGGTCTGCTGAGCGACGATATGTCGCTGCTCGAGGCGATGGAGCACGGTCTGGAGGGTGACGGACGGTTTATTCCGGTGTCTATCAAGACCGGGAAGGGCGAGGATGAGCCGACGCTTGCCGCCAAGTCTGCGGTAGCCGATCTGGCGAAATTCGGCAGACTGGCACGCTACACGCAGAAAAAGCTGCTCGAAATGGGACAGGCTCTGCGATACGGCAGCATTGAAGCCGACCCGCGCAAGACCGACCGCAGCTACTGCGAATGGTGTGATTTCCGGGCAGCCTGCCGGTTCGATGAGACCGCCGGAGACAAGGTGCGCTGGCTGAAAAACATCAAGGACAAGGAATTCTGGGAGCAGTTAGGAGGGGATGACAATGCCGAAGTGGACACCTGATCAGCAGACCGCGATCGACGACCGCGGCGGCGCACTGCTGGTTTCAGCGGCAGCCGGCTCGGGCAAGACAGCCGTGCTGACCGAGCGTGTGCTCCGGCGGCTGACGGACGAGAACGATCCGGTCGATATCGACCGCCTGCTGCTGGTTACCTTTACCAACGCAGCGGCAGCCGAAATGCGTGAGCGAATCGGTGCGGCCCTCGGTGCGGCCGTAGCCGCAAACCCGCGGGATACCCGTCTGCGGCGGCAGATGTTCCTCGTGCACCGCGCGAAAATCACGACTGTGCATGCACTGTGCCTGTCGCTCGCGCGCGAGCAGGCGGCGGTGCTCGGCATCGCGCCCGACTTTCGCCTGATGGACGAAAACGAGGGCAAGCTGCTGCGCGCCGAGGTGCTCGAAGAAGTGCTCGACACGGCCTACGAGCAGGCGGACGAGAAGTTTTTCGCGCTCTGTGACCTGTTGACGGCGGGGCGCGACGATAAAAAGCTGGGCGAGGTCATTCTCGGCACCTACGAGAAAATTCAGGCGCATCCGGACCCGCGGGCGTTCCTTGAGGACGTGCGTGCGGGGTTGTACACGCGCGGCATGGACACGCCGCACGGCTGTGTTCTGCGCGAGCAGGCAAGGTCGGCGGCACGGCACGGTGCGGCATTTCTGCACATGGCTGTGGATGAATTGACTGGCATTGACGAGCTGGCGGACAACTATCTGCCCGCGCTGACGAGCGACTTAAATCAGGCCGAGCGTCTGCTTGATGCGCTGTATAACGGCAGCTGGGACGACTGCGTGAAGGCTGCCCGGTCGATTTCGTTTGACCGACTCAAGGCCGCGAGAAAATTCGAGGACAAGGCGTTCCTCGAGCAGATCAAGGCCATGCGCGAGGAGTGGAAGGGCGTTGCCAATAATATTCGGGAGAAATGGCTGACCGTCACCGCAGAAGAGGCGGAGTACGACCGCGGCCTGACAGCACCCGCGCTGTTCGCGCTCATCGACATGGTAAACGCCTTCGACGATGCCTTTACGGCAGCGAAACGTGCAAGAAATGCTGCGGATTTCAACGATTTGGAGCACTTTGCCGTGCGTCTGCTGTACACAGACGGCAAGCCGTCCGCACTGGCGAAAACCATGTCCGAGCAGTTCACTGAAATTGCGGTAGACGAGTATCAGGACACCAACGCCGTGCAGGATGCCATCTTCCGCGCACTCTCCAGAGACGAGACCAACCTGTTCATGGTCGGTGACGTCAAGCAGAGCATTTACGGCTTTCGACTGGCGGACCCGTCCATTTTCCTTGAGAAATACCGCAGCTTCGGTGAGGCGGCGGATGCCACCGACGGGCAGCCGCGCCGTGTTGTCCTCGGGCAGAATTTCCGTTCGCGGGCGGCTGTGCTGGACGCGTGCAACTACCTGTTTGCTGCCGTCATGGGCGAGACCGTGGGCGACCTCGCGTATACGGACAAGGAGGCGCTGCACCTCGGTGCGGACTACTATCCGGAGGCCGGAAACGAGCGGTACAAGACCGAAGTCCTGCTTGTGGATGCGGACGGACTCGGCGAGGACGATGATGCGCCGGACAAGACCGAACTCGAAGCACGGCTTGCCGCGAAGCGCATTCGTGCGCTGCTCGATGAAGGCTTTCCGGTGACGGACAAGCAGACCGGAAGGCTGCGTCCGGTCACGCCGGGTGACATCGTAATCCTGCTGCGCTCGCCCAGAAGCAAGGCGCCGACCTATATTGCGGAGCTGGAGCGCATCGGCGTAACAGCCAGCGCCGAGCAGCGCGGCGGCCTGCTGGAGACTGCCGAGGTCGGCACGATGGTGTCGCTGCTCAGTGTCATTGATAATCCGAGGCAGGACGTTGACCTTATCGGTGTGATGCGCTCGCCGCTGTTCGGCTTCACCGAGCAGGAACTGGCAGATATTCGCCTTGTGGATCGCAAGATCAGCTATTATGACGCGCTTCTGCAGTCGAGAACGGATTTCCCGAAGGTGGAAACCTTTCTGCAGCGGCTGGACTTTCTGCGCACTTTTGCGTGCGATCAGCCGGTGTACCGCCTGCTGTGGGAAATTTACGATCAGACCGGTGCACTCGGCCTGTACGGCGCGCTGCCGAACGGCGCACAGCGTCAAAGCAACCTGCTGACATTCTTCGAGCGGGCGCGCTCGTTTGAGGGACAGGGCTTCCGCGGCCTGTTTGACTTTGTGCGCCTGCTGCGCGGCATGCTCGAGCAGGGCGAGGATTTCCAGACGGTCGGTGCCGAGGCTACTGGCGGTGCGGTCCGCATTCTGTCCATCCACAAGTCCAAAGGACTGGAATTTCCGGTCGTTATCGTGGCAGACTGCGCCAAGCAGTTCAACGACAGCGACCTCAAGGAGCCGGTGCTCGTGCACCAGAACCTCGGCTTCGGCAGCAAGTGCCGCGACCGTGACCGCGGTGTGCAGTACGACACCGCCGAGCGCATTGCGGTCTCGGTGCAGATGCGCCGCGAGATGATATCCGAAGAGCTGCGCGTATTATATGTAGCGATGACGCGCGCCAAGGAAAAACTGATTCTGACGGCAGCCACCGGCAGCCTGCGGAATTCGCTGAAAAAATGGTCGCTGTTGGCATCGCTCGATGAGCTGCCGCAGTACGCCATGGGCGCGGCGCGCACGCCGCTTGCGTGGATTCTGACACCGCTGCTGCGGCATCCGTGCGCGCGTGCGTTCCGCGAGGAGTATGCGCCCGAGGTGCCCGAGCACGGCACGGACAATGACGCATTCACGCTCAAGGTGTATTATCCGAGCGACCTGCAGCCACAGGAAACTGAAATCCTGCGTTTCGAGGACAGGGAGACCGGCGACTGCACCGTGCAGCCGCACTTCGACTACCCGCATGCTTACCTCGCGGATCTGCCGAGCAAGCTGACCGCCACCGGTGTCGGCCGCGGCTACCGCGCAGACGAGGCCGCAGAGGAGACACCGCCTCCGCGAAAGGAGGTGCAGCTGCGCGCGCCGCTGTTCGAGCAGGGAGAAAAAAAGCTGACACCGGCCGAGATCGGCACAGCACACCACCTGTTCATGCAGTTCTGCGACTTTGACGCCGCTTGTGCGCCGAACGGCGTGGAAAACGAGCTGAACCGTCTGGCGGAAAAGAAGATTTTGTCCACAGAACAGGCGCATGCTGTGGATAAACGCAAGATTGAACGGTTTTTCGCCTCCGACCTGTACAAAACCTTTATGGCGGAAAACAAGGTGCGGCGTGAGTTCAAGTTCTCCGTGCTCGTTCCGGCGCAAGCGTATTTTCCGGTTGCGGCGGACGCACCCGAGGAAAATGTGCTCCTGCAGGGTGTTATCGACTGCCTGATCGAAACCAGGGACGGCTTTGTTATCCTTGACTTCAAGACCGACCGCATCAAGAAGGGCGGTGCGGTCGAGAGAGCCGAGCAGTACCGTCCGCAGCTGGCCGCCTACGCGCGTGCCGTGCATGAGATTTACGGCAGACCGGTCCGCGCCTGCGTGCTGTACTTTTTCCACACCGGCGATACCGAATGGGTGTCGCTTGACGAGGACTGACAGCATTTGACCGCTCGGCAGTTAAGAGCGTGTTAAGATTCATTTGCATGCATTGACATTGCGACCGCACGATGGTAAATTGAGTACAACAAAAGCGAAGGGGCACCGGAAAAATACCGGACGGCTCCGCAGGACTTCAATATGCCACCATCATTCATTCCTCATTTCCAAATGAAAAATCCGCAGACGGGAACGTCTGCGGATTTTTCTATCTCTAATCTATTGAAAAGGAACAGGCTATATCAATTAACGCGCGATAGCGCGCATAAAATAGAATTTACTGTGCAAATTCGTAGCCCGTAGGCCTCTATCCTTAAAAATGTTTAGTGAGAGCAAACCGGGAGCATGTATCGGCGCAGCGCGTCCAAGAATCCGCGCAAGGATAGCGCAGGTTTTACACCCTGAGAGGGAGAAAGTTTCCGTATGGGAACTTTCGGACGACTTTGGAACGGCCCACGGT
>OLRY01001918.1_pt1 | contig 16697 bp, 11 predicted proteins | sample 1672541 | NCBI WGS metagenome assembly OLRY01 (sample SAMEA3136697, study PRJEB25190) | human gut metagenome | biome: human gut; feature: human-associated habitat; material: faeces | place: Austria | collected 2013 | reverse complement strand
TGGACAGCCAATGGCTTTGAGGAACTCTTCCATCTGTACAAACTGATTCTTCAGAGGCTGAGCTGTCTCCTTTCGGTTGGCTTTGTAAAAGTCCGCTCCAAGCTGGGTGCGGCGGAAGGTGTCTCTTGTCATATCAAAAGTGAAGGCAACATATTCCAGCTTCATCTTCTTATAAACTGCCAAAAGGGTGCGCAACATGGTGAACATGGCATTGGTGTATTTTCCATCGGAGGTGTGTAAGATCTCCGAATAATGCCGCTCCTTCTCTTCGTCTGTCTTGGCGAAAAGAATGGACTTGGGAAGGTTTCCGTAATAGGAAGTAGACAGCATAGAGGAACCGTCGATAATCAGAAATTTGGGCATAGTAAACTTCTCCTCATAATTTTTATTGGTACCTGTGGCCTTATCTATCCCTCAGAATGTGTTTGAAAAAGGCTTTCTGCAAAATATACTGCAAAGTGGGGCGTGCAGATTGCGGGAATGATTTTTCAAATACGCTCAAACTCTCTCTGTTGAATACTTTCAGGGGACGCCACAGTTTATCTTATATCGAATTCAATCACATAAGCACTTGCATCCATATGCTTCTTAAATGATGTCAACTAAGAGTATACCATAATTTTAGCTAATTCGAAAATATTTTCAAAAAAATTACAGATTCCGTGTTATTTTCCCCTCTGAATTTCGTATATATAGTAAAGGGAGCAGGAAATAAAAATATTTCATGAATCCCGTTTCTACGTAGTAATGAGGAGGTCCTTAATGAAAAAAATTATTTTAGTGTTATTCGGTATCCTTTTTGTAATCTTTACCGGATTGTCACTGCTGGTCTGCATGATTAGTGGAATCCCCACCATGGACCAGACCGCCGCAACCTTTTATCTGGTGAAAGCCATTGTCCTTTCCTTTGGTTTTCCTATGGTCGCGTTTGGTTTCTTTGCACATAATCTTCATCTGCGCCACAAGCTTGAAAAAAGAGACCAGCTGATCCGGGATTTCCAGGAAAAGATTCTGGAGCACCAGAAATCCAGCTGCAGGGACTCCCAGGAAGAATATTCCCAGGAGTTCAAGGATTCACTTGCCTGTCTGTTCTGTGCCTTTGCTGACGAGGGAAAACTCAGCAAAAAGGATCAGAAGGAATTACTCGATTTTATCGATAAATTATAAGTGAGGGTGACTTGCATGCTTTGGATCTGCGTGAGCATCGCAGGAACGATGCCGCTTTTGGTCTGTCTCCTGCTGATGCTCTTAAAACGGAAAAACTTTTCTTACCGGCTTGGCCGGAAATTGGTGTTATTGAGTCTGGTGGAATATTTCATACCTTTTCAGATGCTGAAATATTATCTGCCGCAGGATATGCTGGAAGAGACCAATTCTCTTAACGCAATTTCCTATTTTGTAAACTTTGACGACAAGGAAGCGGTTTCTTATCACGGAATTTCTGTGTGGATGCCTGATTGGATTCTTATGATCGTTTTGTGCTGGCTGTTTGTGATCGCAGGATTCAGCATTTATGAGACGATCAAATACCATCAGCTCACGCGAAAGCTGAAACGAATTACGGAGATAAGAACATATCCTTTGCCTGGAATCGGGAATGTGGAGTACCGCATTTCTCCGGAAATGAACACGCCGTATACCGTTGGGTTTGTGAAACCTTTCATTGTGGCTCCGGCTGAGTTTCCAAATTCCAAGCTGTCGGAAATGATTCTCAGGCATGAATATTCACATCTGCGCCGCCGTGACTCGATTGTAAAATTAATCTGTTTGTTAGCAATTTGCCTTCATTATTTTAACCCGTTAACGATCCTGACAATTTTACTTTACACCCGTTTTTCTGAAAACATTGCAGATGAAGCTGCTACAGAAGGCTGTTCTGATGAGGAACGAAGAGCCTACGCCAAAGCTCTCGTAAGACTTTCTGCAAGAACCAGACAGGTTCCTGTAGTCTGGAGAAACAACTTATTGGGAGACAAGAAAGAATCAATGAAAAGGAGAGTGGAACTTATTATGAATAGAAACAAAAAGGCATCTAAGATTGGTACTGTGGCAGCTGTGCTGGCTTCCGTGATTTTGAGTGGGACTACGGTGTTTGCGTATACGCCGATGCAGACAACTCGAAATAATACCGAGCATACTTCAAACATGGAAGCAATTACATTCCAAGACACAGCTACTTCTGAAACCCCAATATCAGATTCTCAAATATACTTCACTGATTCCGATAATAATACTGTAGTTCTCGACAGTTCTAATTTAGAAGCACGCGCAATTTTTTGTTCTCATGTTTTCAAATCTGGCTACGCTGAAACGCATGCATCTAAGAGTAATGGCGGCTGTGTTGTTGACAGATATAAAGCAAGAATTTGTACAAAATGTAACCATATTGAACTTGATGAATATATAACTACAATTACATATTCAAAATGTATCCATAAATAAATCGTTTTAGTTAATACATTTCACTTTCGGAAGCTCAGGGGGACGAAAGTTTTAGAAGAGGGACAGGAAAAAGCACCAGCTTTTTCCTGTCCCTCTTCTGTTTTCGCTTTCTGCAAATATTCCTATATCAATATCAGAACCCCACAAGTCAATTTTCCTGTTTTAATATCGTGGGACTTTTGCTTCTGGTTCTTCTGAATCAAACCACAAATTTTCAATCCCATCAACTCAATTCAAACATCCCATGATACAGCTGATAATATTTCCCTTTCTGCCGCAGCAGATCCTCATGATCCCCACGCTCTACGATTTTTCCCTGCTCCAGCACCATAATGGCATTGGAATTGCGTACCGTACTCAGCCTGTGGGCAATGACAAACACCGTCCGGCCCTCCATCAGCTGATCCATTCCTTTCTCGATCAGCGCCTCTGTACGGGTATCTACCGACGAGGTGGCCTCATCCAGAATCAGAACTGGCGGGTCTGCCACAGCGGCCCTGGCAATGGCCAGAAGCTGTCTCTGTCCCTGGGAGAGATGGGCACCGTCAGAGGTTACCATTGTGTCATATCCCTGTGGCAAACGGCGGATAAAAGAATCTGCGTTGGCAATCTTCGCCGCCCGTTCAATTTCCTCCTGGGTAGCATCCAGTTTTCCAAACCGGATATTGTCCGCCACCGTTCCTGTAAACAGATGGGTGTCCTGCAATACAATTCCAAGAGAATGGCGCAGGGATGTCTTGCTGATGTCCCGCACGTCAATTCCGTCATAAACAACCGATCCACCCTGCACATCATAGAAACGGTTGATCAGGTTGGTAATGGTGGTTTTTCCTGCTCCTGTGGAGCCTACAAAGGCAATCTTCTGTCCCGGCTTTGCATACAGACTAATGTCCTTCAGAATCATCCGATTCTCATCATAGCCAAAATCCACATTCTCAAACCGTACATCTCCTCGAAGAGGCACCAACTCCCCGTCTGGCTTCTTCCACGCCCAGGCATTTCCCCTTTCTGATACAACACTATTGATTTCTTTTTCAATTCCTTCATATTTCCATTTTGAACTGGAATCCATGCTTCCGTTTCTACCAGTATCGGTCATCCGCACCAGTTCTACCTTGCCCTCATCTACTTCCGGCTCCAGATCCATCACCTTAAACACACGCTCCGCACCCGCCAGCGCAGCCAGAAGGAAGTTGCTCTGCTGGGTGAACTGATTGATGGGCAGAGCCGCCTGGCGGACAAACACCAGATAGCTGGCAAGGCTTCCCAAGTCTGCTTTTCCCTGCAGAGCCAGAAGGCCGCCGAGCACTGCCACAATGGCACAGTTGATATAAGAAATACTTACCACCACCGGAACCATAGTCGCCGCATAACCTTGGGCCCCTGTACCAGCCTTGCGTAGAGCTTCGTTTTTCTCACAGAATTCCTGGAAGCTGGCTTCCTCGTGGTTAAACACCTTTACCACCTTCTGCCCGCTGATCATCTCCTCAATATAGCTGTTTAACGCACCAAGGCTATTCTGCTGCTTGGTGTAATAAACCTTGCTCCTGCCTCCGCTGAACCGAATATACCACAGCATAATGCCGTAACACGCGGTCACAATAATAGACAGCCGCCAGTTCAGCACATACAGGATCGTCAAAGTACCCACCATCTGGATAAAGCTCTGAATCACCATTGCAAAGCTGTTGTTCAGCGCATCGGAGATGGTGTCAATATCGTTGGTGAAAAGACTCATAATGTCGCCGTGTCCGTTTGTGTCGAAGAACTTCAACGGCAAGGTCTGAATATGGGAGAACAGATCCCGTCGGATATCAAACAGAATCCGCTGGGAGGCTTTCACCATGGTCTGGGAATATCCCCATGCCGTCAGCGCACCTGTAGCAAAAATCCCCGCTGCAGTCAGAACGCCTTTCAAAAGAGTGCTGACATTTCCATCTGCCAGACCATTGACTACCGGACGGATCATATAAGTACCAAGCAGATTGCACAATGCGCTTACGGATACCAGCACAGCTACTACAAACAGCATCCGCTTGTGCCGCCCCATATAGGAGAGAAAATAACCCACCGTCTTTTTCATGTTTTCCGGTTTCTTACCGCTGTAAGTTTTCGCTGCCATCTGTTATCCCTCCTTTCACCTGTACGCTGCCACGCTCTGCCTTTGCAGTACTCTGCTCCATCTCGTTCTCCTGCGCCCCGCTCATCTGGGATCTGTAAATTTCCTGATAAATCGGGTCGTGAGCCAGCAGTTCCTTATGAATTCCTGTGCAGTGCACCTTTCCATCCTCCAGGATCACAATCTGGTCTGTGTTCATCACAGAGGTAATCCTCTGGGCAATAATAATCTTGGTCACATCCTTCCGCTTCGCCAGCGCCTCCCGGATTTTTTTCTCCGTTGCAGTATCTACCGCGCTTGTGGAATCATCAAAAATCAAAATCTTCGCCTTTCCCACCAGCGCTCTCGCGATACAAAGTCTCTGCTTCTGGCCACCGGAAAGGTTGCCTGCGCCCTGCTCCAGCATGGTATCCAGCCCATCTGGCATCCGGTTTAGAAACTCATCTGCGCACGCAGCCCTGCAGGCCTCCCAGATTTCCTCATCTATCGCCTCTGGATTTCCCCATTTCAGGTTGTCACGCACCGTTCCAAAGAACAGCACATTTTTCTGCAGGATAATGCTCACCGCATCCCTTAAGGAATGGATCTCATAATGCCGCACATCACGTCCGCCTACATACACCGCACCCTCAGACACATCGTAAAGCCTTGGAATCAGCTGTACCAGCGTGGTTTTGGAGGCACCGGTACCACCCAGGATTCCTACTGTCTGACCAGATGGAATGTGAAGATTCACCCCGGACAGGGCAAACTCCCGGGCATCCTTGTGATATTTAAAAGAAACGTCCTGAAAGTCAATGCTTCCGTCTGCTACCTGCTCCAGCCCGTTTTCCGGGAAAGCCAGTTCCACCTGTTCGTCCAGAACTTCCGCAATACGGTGGGCGCTGGCAAGGGAACGGGTAAGCAGAAGGAACACGTTGGCAATCATCATAAGGGAATTCATAACCTGCATCACATAGCTCAAAAATCCAGTCAGGTCACCTACCGCCAGATTAGATTTCAGAATCATATTTCCTCCAAACCACATGATCAGCACAATAGCGCTGTACATCACCGCCTGGAAAGCAGGCAGGTTCAGCACCGCATAGTGGAAGGTAGTCTCGCTGGAGCTGGTCAGATCTGTGTTGACCTCCGCGAATTTCTCTTCCTCATATTCATCCCTGACAAAGGCCTTCACCGCACGGATGGCAGTGAGGCCTTCCTGAACCACCCGGTTCAGTCTGTCCATAATGCTCTGAAGCCTTGTGTACATGGGTGCTACTTTTGACACGATCCAGAAAAGCACGCTGCCCAGAACCGGCAGGCACACAAGAAATACAACCGCCAGCTTCGGATTCATCCAAAAGGAAAGCAAAATTCCCATTACCAGAAGGGATGGGCCCCTTGTCACCGGACGAAATCCTGCATTTACCATATTCTGAAGCACCGTTACATCCGTAGTCATTCTTGTGATCAAAGAGGACACTGCGAAATGATCCAGGTTGGAAAATGCATACTGCTGCACCTTCTCATACTCCGCCTTCCGAATCTCTGCGCCCCATCCATAAGCCGCCTTCGCAGCAAAGTGCGCATACAAAAGCCCGGTAATCAGCGCCATCAACGCACACAGAATCATCTGAACTCCTTTTTGGTAAACATAAGAAAGGTCATGATTTGCCACTCCCACATCGATCAGGTCCGCGATCATAATGGGAATAAACAATTCAAAGCAAGTCTCAATCAGAACCAGCACCGCCCCCAGCACCATATCCCTCCGATACGGCCCCGCATACCTCAAAAGCCTCTTCATATCATTCATCCCACACCACGCTCCTTATGTCGTATTTTATCTTGTCTTCTATCATGGATACAATTTTTCCTCTCTCTTCCATGCGCCGGATATTTCTCAGGTTATTATAGTCACATTCAAATATTCCGTCAATTCCCTTTCCAACGCAAAATAAAAGAAGGACCCCAGCGCTCCACCTCTCAATCTCAGATGAAGCCAACTGCAATCCTTCTGTAAAATCATATATCCTATCGCCGCCACCCGGCAGCATTTCCCGTAATCTCTTTACGCCACATTCCTTTTCAGCTGTCCATGTACCGTCTGCCTTACGAAGATGAAGCAGATCACCTGCATCACAATGGTGATGGCCCAGGAGGCTGGGTAGGAGATGAAAAGGGTGTAGAGCGAACGGTTCTGTGGGAAGATCCAGAAGATCCACACAATTCGGGTACCCACCGTACCGATAATGGAAAGAATCATGGGCACGCCGGAATGTCCCATTCCGCGGAGGGCTCCCGGGAAAAGATCCATGATACCGCAGAGGAAATAAGGCACTGTGGTAATGGAAAGGATCTCCACGCCGCAGCGGATTACCTCCGGATCCTCTGTATAAATCTTCAGAATCTCACCGCCGAATATGTAAGAGCCGCAACCCAGCACAAACGCGATCACAAAGGACAAAATCCCGCAGTCCAGAAGCACCCTGTCCATACGCTTATATTTCCCCACACCGTAATTCTGGCTGGTAAAGCTCATACAGGCCTGGGTCACAGCGTTTACAGAGGCATAAAGGAAGCCCAGCACATTGTTGGCTGCCGTATATCCTGCCATAGCTGTGGAGCCAAAGGAATTTACAGAGGACTGAAGCAGGGCATTGGAAATGTTAATAACCGTGCTCTGGATTCCCGCCGGAATTCCCACCTGGAAAATCTGCGCCAGATAAAATTTCTTCATGCACAGTTTGGAAAAACGCAGCTGATAGCTGCCATCTGTCTTATACAGGCATCTTAGCACCAGAAGACAGGAAATCATCTGTGAGATCACTGTGGCAATGGCAACACCTGCCACACCCATGTGGAAGGCGATGACAAGGAACATATTCAGCACTGCATTGATCACCCCGGCTACGATCAGAAACATCAGCGGCCGCTTGGTATCTCCCACTGCACGAAGGATGGCAGCTCCATAGTTATAAACCATAAAAAAGGGCATGCCGAGAAAATAAATCCTCATATATAAGGTGGACTGATCAATAACATCTGCCGGCGTCCCCATTATCTCCAGTGCCCATCTGGAAAAAACAAGCCCAAACACTGCCATCACCACACCGCTGACCAGCGCCAGCGTAATAGCCGTATGGACCGTCTCTGACATCTCCTTATCCTTTCCGGCTGCATAAAACCTTGCCGCCAGAACATTGGCACCCAGAGAAACACCAATGAAAAGATTGGTAAACACATTGATCAGGGCTGTAGTGGAACCCACCGCAGCCAGCGCCTGACTGCCGGAAAACCGCCCTACCACAATAATGTCCACCGCATTAAACATCAGCTGCAAAATACCGGAAACCATCAAAGGAAGGGCAAAAGAAATCAGCTTATCCATAATGGTTCCGTTGCACATATCAATTTCATATTTGTTTTTCTTCAACTCTATCGCTCCCTATCTGCGCCAGCCGCGCATCAGCTATTATAAATCCCTGGCAGCCATTTTTCAAGCACGGAATAAATAATCTCCATATCAACGGGCTTGGTTACATACCCGTTCATACCACATTCAGCTGCCTTACGCTCATCCTCCTGGAATACGTTGGCAGTCATGGCAATTATGGGAAGCTTTTTCCAGTAAGAGCTTTCCCCTGCCCGGATGCTTCTGGTTGCCTCATAGCCGTTCATTACCGGCATCTGGATATCCATAAAGATCAGCTCATAGAAGTTTTCCGGCTGCTGCTTAAGAAGCTCCAGTGCTTCCCTTCCGTTCTCCACAGCATCCACGATCAGTCCCTGCTCAGACAGCAGCTCGTAGGCGATTTCCCGGTTCAGCTCATTGTCTTCAACCAGCATGATTCTATGCCCCTTAAGGAAGCTTTTGTCCTTTGCCCTGCTGCGCTTTTCCTTATGGGCAGCTGCCTGCTCCTCTTTACGCTTCTCCTTATCTGCCAGCTCCAGATCCAGCTGTACAACAAAGGTGGTACCCTTTCCCTGGCAGCTTGTAACCTCAATGGTTCCGCCCATCTGGTTGATAATGGATTTGGCAATGGAAAGCCCAAGTCCGGTTCCCTGGGTGGCATCGGTCATGCTGTTATCCTCCCTGGAAAATGGCTCAAACAGCTTTTCCAGGAACTTTTCAGACATACCGATCCCATTATCCTCTACCACAAAGGTATATCTGGCTTCTCCCTTCACAAGATGGCTTTCCTGGGATACCTTCACCAGAACCTGTCCGTTTTCAGGGGTATACTTCACAGCATTTGAGATCAGGTTGATCAGGATCTGACGAAGCCTTACCGGGTCTGCTATTACGTAATCATCGCAGATGCCCTCTATATCCATCACAAAGCTCTGATGCTTTTCCATGGATGAGGGCCTGCAGACTCCGTCTACGATCTCCATAGTCTTCGTCAGGCACAGGGGCTCTTTCCGAAGAACTGTACTGCCGCTTTCGATTTTGGACATGTCAAGCACCTCATTAATAAGCCCAAGAAGGTGCCTGGAGGAATCATCAATCTTGCGCAGACAGTCCAGAACCCGCTTTGGATCCTCCAGATGATTCATGGCAATCTGGGTCATACCCAGGATTCCGTTCATAGGTGTACGGATGTCGTGAGACATACTGTTCAGGAACACACTCTTGGCCTTATTCGCTTCCTCTGCGGACTGGTATGCTGCCTTTAAGCTGGCCATCAGCTGCTCATTTCTGCTGTGGCTCTCCTGAACGTCCGTTGCGATTATGGTCATCATCCTTGGCATAACATTTCCTTCATCCAGACGGATAAACTGAAAGCGCACCCACCTGTACCTTTCTCTGACCTTTACCCTGGCCTCACACTCATAGCTTCCTTCCTGCTCCAGAAACGTATGGGAAAGCTCCGACAGCTTGATTTTCAGACGGATCCTGTCCCAGTCTTTGGGATCAAGATTAGGGGACAGATAGTCCTTTAGGAAATCCACATAATGGCCATCCGGGATTTTTTCATCCAGAAGCCTCTGGCTTCCTCTGTAGGAAACCTTATACTCCCCGGACATCATATCCACATACAGGATAATCAGGGAATTTCTGGCAAGTGCGCGAAGAAGCTGGCGGTTTTCACTTCCGCTTTTGTGAAGGAAATCCAGAATGTTATCGTCCTCGTCCTCCTGCTCCTCAAGCATTTCCCACTTCTCAATATTAATGGCAGAGCGGATTTTCTCTGCCTTTCCATCCTCCACTGCACTTCCATAAACAGAGCAGCTGGTACGAAGTCTGCCGGTTCCCACCAGATAAGCAAGATCCGCCTGCAGTTCCTTGTCATTTTGGATCAGCTCCACAAGCTCCGGACAATACCAGGTACCCTTGCCGTAGGCCAGCTCCTCTATCACCTGTGCTATCTTTTTATTGCTCTTGTAGCTTCTCCCTATAAAATCTGTAGCTGCATCCATTCCATCGCTCACGTGAAAGATTTCAATGAGAAAGCGCTCCTTGGAAGCACAGTTGTCAAAGTCCTTTGGATATCCCATTTTGCCATCCCAGGACTTGTGATGTCCGAGAATGATATCATTATACTTCTGAAGAGCCGGAATTTCCGCAAGAAGCTTCACTCCGTTTGCAGGATGACAGTAAATCCGCTCCATCTCCCGCGAAGTCAGCTGGCGGGTCTGCTTGTTTATAATAGAAGCCTGCTGGATTTTACCCACATCAAAAATCTGGGCAGCCTGAGATACAAAATCCAGGATTTTATCCTGATTTTCCAGCACCTCCACCACATTGGCACAGCCACAGCTTCCCACCAGAAGCTCCGGCTGTCTGCGGATTACTGAGCTTAAGATCCTTCTTGCGATCTGCTCCACCATGGCACAGTGGATAACCGTAAGCTCATCTCTGCTGACCATAACCTTCATAAGAAGCATGGAGCTTACCTCATCCCTGGAAAGATATTTCAGAAATTCTCTCAGGGAGCGCCACACCACGTCATTGATAAACTGATCATTCTCTGTCCTTGGAAGCCTGCGGATCATGCGCACATATTCCTTTACGCAGAAGTCCTTAATATCATCCGGTCCGTGGTATTCATCCTTATACACATCCAGGGTTTCCATGATATTATAAAGGTGGTTGACTACAACCTGGAAATAACGGCTGTCCGAAAAGCTGACATCCTTCTGGCTGTCCAGGGTGTCATGTTCTATACAATACCTGCAGTAGCCTATGTAATCCTCTATAAAGCTTGTACAGTCAAGCTTTCCCTGAAAAAACAGACACCTTTTATAATTGCAGTAGATCTCATCCGGCATTTCGTAGGGATTGGGGTTCTCTTCAAGCTGCCTGTAATAATATTCTCCAAGCACCTTAAAAGCCCTTTCAAGAAGCTTGGAATCAATATTTTCCCTGGAATATCCAAGCACAGAATTCCCCAGCAGATCATAATTCAACTCCTTGATCAGCTCATCAAAATCAAATTTATCTTCATCTAATGCCCGGACTTTTTCGTCATTGTAAAAGGCCAGCGCCTCATCAATAAGCTGCATAAGCTCCCTGGCATTTACAAGGTTAAAGTTCATCAACGTGATGGGATAATTATAATAAGAAAATATAATCCGTTTTCTCACATCAAAGTCTTCGATCTCAAAGTAATGGCCGGAAAGCTCCCGCAGCCGTTTGAAATAAAGGGCACCCTTTTTTCCGTCCTCAACACTGAAGGGTCTGTTATAAAAATTGCCAAGAAGATTCAAGGTCCAGATGTAGGCATTCAGATTTTTGTTTTTCTGAAAATATCCATCCAGCAGCTCTGCCACCTCCACAAGTGCCAGATCGTCCTCATACCCTTCACTATTGGCTTCCCGGATCTGATTTAAAAGCTCTTCTGCAAGGGCATCGTCCAGCTTCACCTCACCGCTTAGAAAGGGACGGATATACAGATTGAGAAGTGTTTCATTCTCAATGTAAAGCCGGCGCATAGCCTTGGATTTCTGCCGCAGCTTCCCCAGCCAGGCTTCCTGATCCTGGGCTTTTAGGATTCCCTCAAGCACCTGGGCACCTGGGCCTCTGTTCCCAGATTTTCCTTATATTTGTTATAAAAATGTATGATATTTCCCTGAGTAATCATTTAATTTTTGCCTCTTTCAAAATTCTCGAATGATTTCGCTTTTTGCATAGGTACATTCTTCGATCTGCTTCCTTCACCAGCTCTGCAACATTTCCATTTTTCTCCTCAAACGCCACAATACCATAAGAAAAACCGATATTACGTTCATCTCCGTTAATATGAAATTTGATCGGGTTCTCTTCCACAATGAAATGTAGCCGCCTCTTAATTTCCTCTTCCCTGGCGGAAGCAAGAATCAAAAACTCATCTCCTGCATAACGGTACAGGGCACCATCCAGTCTGAGAGCCTGTTTCATATTTTCGGCAAAGCGTACAAGATAACTGTCTCCGCCTTCATGCCCATAGCTGTCATTGATTTCCTTAAGATAATCAAGGTCGAGAAAAACAAGACATCCTTCTTTATGTTCACTGACAAACCGTCTGCTGCTTTTTTCAAAGGCAGCCCTATTCAGACATCCGGTAAGAGGATCCTTTTTCATGGTATCCTTCAGATTTACAAGGCGAAGCTCCTCCTTCGCCAGAAGCCGCAAAAGCTCATCATAGTTTTCCTTCTCTTTTTCCAGAGCCTCCAGATACATTCTCTCATATTCATGCACCTGGCTTCGGATCTCTTCCTTCTCGCTTCTGCGGGCAGCCTGACACATAACCTTATAAACCGGGCAAATGCTTCCGCTGAAATTGGGGGCATCCTTTATAAAATTGCCAATGCGGATAATATCCTCCCAGCGCTCCACCTTCTCCATAACCTGAAGCAGCTCACCAAAATTATAAATGCAAAAATTCAGGCAGTCCACCTTAAGCTCTCCGGACTCCATTTTCCTCATATATTCATTAAATTCTTCTGCAATCGCAGCGATATCCTTCGTCTTGTGCATTCTCAGATACAAATCGGTGCATTCCCTCTGAAGACGGAAAAAGTTTTTTCCTTCTTCGGAAATATCATCACATTCAAGAAGTCTTCCCATACCCTCCATGGCTTGCTCAGCGCCTTTGACATCTCCCATTCCAAGCTTCACATATACCTTACTGTCATAATACACGAACTCATTCATGTAATCAGAATTCCATAAATCCACTTCTGGCCCGCAGGGATCCAGCCTGGAAACATCCAGCATTTTCTCCAGATAAATATCTGCCTCTTTATAAAGTCCACAGTCGGTAAAGGTTGCTGCAATGGTATTATATACAGATTTCAGGCAATCACGCAAAGTGTAGCCGGAGCCTGCATATTTCAGACCGTATTCCACCACCTTCGGCAGAAAGCCCAGGCAGAAATAAAGACGCATCAGTGCCAGATAAATCAGAGCTTTTTCCATGGAGGGACCAAGCAGAAGCTTCGCCTCCTGGCAGATTTCCAGCATAGGATACACGCGCTCACGAAAGCTGTATACAAAGACACCGTAGCTGGAATAATAAATCTCCCCCACATGGGAAGTAAGCTTTGATGAAGCCTTCAAATCTGCAATAATCGTATCTACATCTGCCCTTGTCCATTGACCGCTTCCGATTTTTTCTTTAATTTCTTCTACTGTATACATATAAACTGTCACCTCATAAAACGATACTACCTGTAGTTTAAAAGATTCCTCTTATAAATGCAACCTTTCTCCTGTATAAAAAGACAAAAAAGTGCCCGGGCAGATACATCTGTCTGCATTCTGCCCGGGCACTGCTTATTTGGATCAGATCTGATACCACTTAATTTCGTTTGCTTCTACATGAAGTTCAAAGCTGCTGCCATCGCCTCTGTAAATCACCGTATCCTGTGGCTCATAGGTATTATTTACCACACAGTATTTGCCGTTTTTCACGTATGCATGAACTTCCACGTTATAGTTTGTGGAATACCAGCAGTTCAGCTCCTCCTCTGCAGAGGCAGACCAGAGAACTGCACGGTAAAGCACACGGCTGTTCTTAAAGCTATACGGCAGTCCGCTGATGTAAACGCCGCGGCCTTTTCCGAAGGTTTTCACCGCCATCTGTACCTCCTGGTCTTTCTGGATCAGAATGGTGGTTTCCGGAAGCGCAAAAATGTTTTTCTTGCCTTCCCCGAAATCCACGGTTCCGTCTGTGTCTGCAAGAATAAAGTGATCCTTATGCTCTTCCCAGTTGTATTTATCTGTATTTAAGTTGAAGCCTCGTTCCTCTTCCACTCCCAGCACGTCGTCCAGCTGGAAGTATTTGCCCTGCCACTGATGGGCTGCTGGCTCCCCAACGCCGATGAATCCGCCGCCGTTATAGACAAATTCCTTCACGGCTGTAATTACAGTCTCATTGGCCCAGTACTCGCCGCCGCTCTGGGCTGTGTCTGCGTCTCCCACATTGATCACAACGTCGAAGTTTTTCAGAAGATCCTTATCTGCCAGAATGTCATCAAAGCTGATAAAGGAAACGTCAAATGGCGCACCGCTTAAAGCCTCGATGATACCGAAATAAGAGTAATTCTGTTTGTGGTAAATAGCGTGATGAACCATATGGTTGCCCCAGGAACGCATTTTGCCCCAGCAGTTTAAGACTGCAACCCGCTTCACGCAGTAAGGGGTAACGCCCTGAATGTTGTCGTACAGGGTGCGGAATTCCTGGCACACTTCCTTGATATACTGGACAAAATCCGGGAACTCCAGGGCCAGCTTTAAGTATCCGCCGTATCCGATTCTCTGGATGGGACTTCGCAGGATGGCACGCCTTGCAGTTACCCAGTTCACCTTCGCTTCTTTCACAGGATCCCCGCCCTCATGGAAGGTGTCCGGGAAAAAGTAAGGAAGGAAACGGCCTTCTGTGTATTTTACATTTTTGATGTCACTGAACAGACGCAGGGTGGCGCCGTTGCCAACACTTCCTACCACCGCGTCCAGTCCGATAGTCGCAAACTCATCCATGAAAGGCTCCATGCCGATCCAGTGGTCGCCCATAAACATCATGGCTTCTTTGCCGTATTCATGAACAATGTCTACCATCTCTTTGGCAAGCTTGGCAACTTCTCTTCTCTGGAATGCCTGGAAATCCTTGAATTCTTTGGATGGAATGCGGTAGGTGTTGTTCATGTAGCCCTGATCGATAATGTATTCCGGGCGGAAAGGATAGCCCACTTCTTTTTCAAACTGCTCCAGCACATAAGGGCTGACTGATGCAGAATAACCGAACCAGTCCACATATTTTTCCCGTGCCAGCTCATCGAAGATCAGGGTGAACTGATGGAAAAAGGTGGTGAAGCGAACCACATTGACATAAGGATGGCTGTCCAGGAAACGGCGGAGACGCTCCAGGGAATGGGCTCTTGTCTTTGGCTGGCGCACATCAAAGGTGATCTGGGGCTCTACGTCCTTCCAGTCGTTTACCACTGCGTTGTACATATGTACCGGATCCCACATAATATATGCCAGGAAGCTTACGGTGTACTCATGGAAAAGCTTCGCCGGGGTGATTACCACATTTCCGGTCTCTTCGTTGTAGGACCAGCCGGTTACCGGCACTGCTTCGCCTGTGGTGCGGTCTATAACTTCCCACCATCTTGTAATGTCGTCACGGGTGTTGACCTTCAGCATATCCGGGTAAAGGTGATCCATCAGGTGAATTTCCAGTGTCTCAGAAACTGCGGTGTGGAAGGAGCTCATAATGTACATCTGCTGGATCTCGTCCGGGTTGGCTTTTGCCCAGGCGTTGTCTTTTCTTGTGGTGTAGTAAGTGGCGTAGATCTTCGCTCCGGTGTCCTTCAGTTCCTGGGGAAATTCCGTTCCGTCGCAGTCACGGATGGCGTCTGCGCCCCACTCGTCCATAATATCCAGTGTCTCTTTTACCACATCCAGGTTTGTTGGTATGGTAACACGTCCTTTTTTTGCTTCCATTTTCGGTACCTCCGTTGTTGTAAAATCTTATCCTCATTCAGCGCTTTCGCAGCTGCGCAATTGCCTATAATCTCTATTCTTAGAATAAGAGTTTCGCAGGCAGATTTCAACGGAGGTCTTGCTTTGCTTTTTAGAAATCTTGCGGTCTTTTTTGTTCTGTGATATGATAAGGTTATTCATAACATTATTGCCTATATGAATGAATGCATGTATGTTTACAATAACTGCTCACAGATAATATTCACGGAACACTGCGATCCCTTCATTCCCAGTATCCTTCGTGATACTTTTACCAAAATAGTTCAGGAGGTGCACCCCATGAGTACACGCTCTTTTTCCTTCGATTTTGAAAATCCCCTTGCCCAGGAAGCGGTTCTTGTGAACGCTTCCCTTTCCCGGTATGAAAATGACTGGCCCAGCATTCCCCACACCCACGCCTTTACAGAATTGTTCTATGTGCTGGAAGGAAGCGGGGAATTTGTGATCGAGGACGAAACCTTCACCATCTCCAAAGATGACCTGATCATTGTGAATCCCCACATCCAGCACACGGAAACTTCCAGAAACGCAGCGCCCCTTTCCTATTTCACAGTAGGCGTGGACGGGATCAGTTTCTCTTTTCACGATCAGAAAGAGTTCCAGATTTTTAACTGCCGGAAGAAAAAGACGGACCTGCAGTTTTATTTCCACTCCCTTTTCACAGAGCTGGACCAGAAAAATCCAGGCTATGAGGAAATCTGCCGCCATACCCTGGCTATTCTCATTATGCAGCTGCGGCGGATTACCGTATCCGGATTCCAGCTGGTTCCCTCCCTTCATCCAAGCAGGGAGTGCGCCCAGGTCAAGCGCTATCTGGACGCCAGCTACAGTCAGGAGATTACCCTGGACACCCTGGCAAAACTGACCCATCTGAACAAATACTATCTCAGCCACGAATTCACCAGGTATTACGGCATCTCGCCTATTAACTACCTGAACCGCAGGCGCATTGAAGTGTGCAAGGATCTTCTGGAAAATACGGACTACGATATTTCCACCATCGCCCACCTGGCCGGATTTTCCTCCCAGAGCTACCTGGCACAGAGCTTTCGAAAGCACTGCCAGATGACCGCGGTCGAATACAGAAAGAGTGTCAGAAAATAAGAGAGACCGTTTCATATAAGTCTCTCTAGAGCGTGTTTGAAAAAGGCTTTCTGCAAGATGTGCGTCACAATTTGTGGG
>OLRY01001912.1_pt1 | contig 16733 bp, 11 predicted proteins | sample 1672541 | NCBI WGS metagenome assembly OLRY01 (sample SAMEA3136697, study PRJEB25190) | human gut metagenome | biome: human gut; feature: human-associated habitat; material: faeces | place: Austria | collected 2013 | reverse complement strand
TCCAGGTACCACTGGATAGTCTGGGCAATGCCTGTGTCAAAGTTGTATTTTGGCTTCCAGCCCAGTTCTGTCTCGATTTTGGTGGGATCGATGGCGTAGCGGCGGTCATGGCCAGGGCGGTCCTTCACATAGCGGATCAGGCTCTCCGGCTTGTCCAGCCCCCGGGAGCCGGGGGTGACATAGGGCCAGAGGGCCTCCATGTACTGGAGGAACCCCGCCTGGGTGTGCCCCGCTGCCGGGGCCATGGGGGCCAGGCTGGGGTGGGTCTGGGAGAGGTAGGCCAGCAGGGTGGCGGCGGTGGTGGGGCCGCAGCCTGCCCGGCGCTGCCACAGGTCCCGGTACCACTCCTGGTTGCCCCCCCGGTAGGTCTCTCCCTGGGGGCCGGTGATGGTGAACCGTTCCGGCTGGGACAGGTTGTGGGACAAAACGGTCCCCCCTTTCGTCCAGAATGTCAGTTACCGGGAGGCGGAATGCCGTCTCCCGGTAACGCTGCGTTGGAAAATGGTTGTGGGGTGAGCCGGGCTCACTTCTGGTTGGCCGGATCGGCCATGCCCTTGGCCATGAGGCCCAGGTAGCTCTCTGCGTTGGCGATGCTGCCGGCCACGTCCTCGTCGGTGAGGGTTTTCTTCACCTTGCCGGGCACGCCCACCACCAGGCTTCTGGGGGGGACGACGGTGCCCGAGGCCACCACGGCCCCGGCCCCCACGATGGAGCCCTCGCCGATGACGGCGTGGTCCAGCACCACGGCGTTCATGCCGATGAGGCAGTTGTCCTCCACCGTGCAGCCGTGGAGGACGGCGCCGTGGCCCACGGTGACATAGTCCCCCACCACCACGTCACAGCCGGCGTCTCCGTGGAGGACGCAGCAGTCCTGGATGGTGGTGGCCTTGCCTACGGTGATCTTCTCCTGGTCGCCCCGGAGGACGGCGTTGTACCAGATGTTGCTCTGTTCCCCGATGGTGACGTCGCCCCGGACGAAGGCGCCGGGGGCCACCCAAGCGGCGGGATGGATGTTGGGTCGGTCCATGGGCTTCCTCCTTACCGGGTCAGCACCCGCACCCGGAGCACGCCGGGGATGGCTGCGATGGCGGCTTCGTCCACGGCAGCGTCGGTGTCCAGAATGGTGTAGGCATACGCCCCGCGGGTGTTGGAGGCGGAGGCCACGGCGGGGACGGCCCCGGCGATGGCGGCAGCGTCGGCCCCCTTGGAGATGACGCACACCCGGTTCTTGGCGGCCCAGGCCATGGTGAGGTTGGGCAGGTTCACGGAGTTGACGATGCTGCCGTTGTCCAGGTAGTCCTTGACCTCCCGGGCGGCCATCATGGCGCAGTTGTCCTCGCTCTCGGGGGTGGAGGCCCCCAGGTGGGGGATGGCCACCACGCCCTCGATGGCGGCGGTCTCGCTGTTGGGGAAGTCGGTGACGTAGGCGGCGCACTTACCGCTTTCCAGAGCGGCCTTCATGGCGGGGGTGTCCACCAGCTCCCCACGGGCCAGGTTCACGATGCGCACCCCGTCCTTCATGGCGGCGAAGGCGGCCTCGTTGATGGTGCCCCGGGTGGCGTCGTTCATGGGCAGGTGGAGGGTGATGTAGTCGGCCTTGGCATAGAGCTCGGGCAGGGTGTCCACGATCTCCACCCCGGGGGTGAGGTTCAGGGCGTGGCGCACGGAGAGGAAGGGGTCATAGCCCACGATCTTCATCCCCAGGGCGGCGGCGGCGTTGGCCACCAGCACGCCGATGGCCCCCAGACCCACCACGCCCAGGGTCTTGCCCTGGATCTCGGGGCCCACGTAGGCGGACTTGCCCTTCTCCACCACGGCGGCCACGTCGGCCCCGGCGACGGACTGCTCCTTCACCCAGGTGATGCCCTGGGAGATCTTCCGGGAGGCCAGCAGCAGGGCGGCGATGGTGAGCTCCTTCACCCCGTTGGCGTTGGCCCCGGGGGCGTTGAAGACCACGATGCCGGCGTCAGCCGCCCGGTCCAGGGGGATGTTGTTCACCCCGGCGCCGGCCCGGGCGATGCACTTCAGCTCGGCGGGGAAGTCGTAGTCGTGGAGCTTGGCGGAACGCACCAGAATGGCGTCCTCGTGCTCCATGGTGTCGCTGATCTCAAAGCGCTCGTCCAGCTCAGCCAGGCCGATCTTGGAGATCTTGTTCATCGTCTTTACATGATACATTCGGAAACAGATCCTTTCTCAAAGTAGTCAGAACCAAAGGGATCCAAACGGGAACTTCCGTTCCCGCCCCCCTCCGCCGGGAGGCAAAGCCTCGCAGAGTTTTCCCGTCCGCAGACGGGAAAATCCAATCCGATGTATTTTTTCCCCGGCTCCGCCGGGGAAAAAATTCTTCTCAGCTTCCCAGTGTGCGGGCCCAAGGGGCCCGTGCGCGCAGGAAGCTGCAAACCCCTAAAATTGAGAGCCCAGCGAAGCGGGTCTCAATTTTCCTTCTCGAATTTTTCAATGAAGGCGCACAGCTTCTCCACGCCTTCCATGGGCATGGCGTTGTAGATGGAGGCCCGCATGCCGCCTACGCTGCGGTGGCCCTTCAAGTTGACAAAGCCCGCGTCCGTGCTCTCTTTAACGAACTTGGCGTCCAGGTCCTTGTCGCCGGTGACAAAGGTCACATTCATGATGGAGCGGTCCGCCTTATCGGCGCAGCCTGTAAACAGGGAGGAATTGTCCAGGAAATCGTAGAGCAGCTGGGCCTTGCGCACGTTGCGCTCCTCCATTTTCTCCAGGCCGCCAATGTCCTTTTTTATCCACTCCAGCACCAGCTTGGAGATGTAGATGGGCCAGCAGGGCGGCGTGTTGTACATGGAGTCGTTCTCCGCCATCACCTTGTAGTTGAACATGGTGGGGGTAAACTCCATGGGCTCGCCCAGCAGGTCCTCCCGCACAATGACAATGGTCAGCCCCGCGGGGGCAACGTTCTTCTGGGCGCCGGCGTAGATGATGCCGAACTTGGAGACGTCCACGGGGCGGGAGAGGATGTCAGAGGACATGTCGCACACCAGGGGGACGCTGCCGGTTTCGGGGACATACTGCCACTCGGTACCGTAGACGGTGTTGTTGGCGCAGTAATAGAAGTAGCTGGCCTCCGGGTCCAGCTTCAGCTGGTCCTGGCTGGGGATATAGGTGTGGTTGCGGTCCTCGGAGGAGGCGGCCAGGCTGATCTGGCCGTACTTCTGGGCCTCCTTGTAGGCCAGGTTGGAGAAGTTGCCGGTGACGATGTAGTCGGCCTTGCCGGTGGTCATGAAGTTCAGCGGCACCATGGCGAACTGCTGGGTCGCGCCGCCCTGGAAGAAGCCGACCTTATAATGATCGGGAATGTTCATCACCCGGCGCAGGGTGGCTTCGGTGTCGGTGATGATGGCGTCGAACCACTTGCTGCGGTGGCTCATCTCCATCACGCTCTGGCCGCTGTCGCCGTATTCGAGCAGCTCTGCCTGAGCCTGCTTGAGCACCTTTTCGGGCAACATGCTGGGACCTGCGCTGAAATTATAAACTCGTGCCATGACGTGTTCTCTCCTTTTCCTCTATCTGACGGCCCGTTCGGGCGTTGTGCTCTGGATTTGTCCGTAGTATAATGGTTTTGAGGGGTGCAAAACAAGAGCATCTTTGCACAAAGTTGAGCCGTCAAAGCCCGGGCGGGCGCACGAAGCGCACAAATGTCCTCGTGCAGGGGACATTTTCAGAGACATTTGTAAAATATATAGTGAAGAGCCGCATGACTGCTGGGTTTTCTGCTCTTGTCCTTTCTCTTGATTTTTGGTATAATGGCAGTATCTGAGACAAATGTAAAATCAAGTTTTTTACTCATAAAGGAGAGATCGTCCCCATGTATGGCATCCCGGACAGGCTGAAAGCCCTTTCGGCGGCGGAGGAACAGGTGCTTCTGGCCCTGTGGGACTGCAAACCGCCCGTGTCGCGGCGGGACATCGGTGCGCGTCTGGCCCAAAAAGGCTGGGCCGCCGCCACCGTGCTGAACTTTTTATACCGGCTGGAAGAGAAGGGCTGGGTCACCTGCACCAAGGAGCAGAACCACAACCTCTACGCCCCCACCGTCACCCGCCGGGCCTACGGCGTCTACACCATGCGCCAGCGGCTGGACACCGTCTTTGGCGGCGACCTCGCGCAGGCTGTGCGGGCGCTGGTGAGTGAAAGCGGCTGCTCCCAGAGCGAGCTGGAACAGGCCATCGCCGTGCTGAACGAAAAGCACGCAGAAGCGGAAGAATATGACCTGTATGACCCATACGGTTAAACCTCTCAGTCTCGCTGCGCTCGCCGGCTTCCCTGTCAGGGGAGCCCTTGGCAGGCCGCTCAACTCGTACTGGATGAAAATGCACTGCCATCCGTAAGGCAATGGACCCTGCGGTCTGGTTTCAGGAGGATATGATAATGGATTGCAAACTTCGCGCCAAAAACTGCGGCGGCTGCCCGATGCTGGCCACCGAATACGCCGCACAGCTCAAAAAGAAAGAGGCCGACGTCCGCGCCCTGCTGGGCAAATACGGCCCTGTCGCCCCTATCCGGGGGATGGAAACGCCCTACCACTACCGCAATAAAGTGATTTCCACCTTTGCCCCCGCCGCCGGTGGAAAACTCACCTCCGGCATCTACGCGGCCCGCACCCACAAGGTGCTGCCGGTGGAGAGCTGCCTTTTGCAGGATGAAGTGCTGGATAAGGTGATGCTGGCCGTCCGCGCCGCCGCCAACGCCTGCCGCTACCAGCCCTTCAACGAGGACAAAGGCACCGGCCTGCTCCGCCACTGCCTGCTCCGCCGGGGCGTCGCCACCGGTCAGGTGATGGTGGTGCTGGTCACGGCTCAGCCCGTGCTGCCCGGCGCGAAGAACTTCGTGAAAGCCCTGCTGGCCGAGGCCGAAAAGCGGGGCGTCCCCGTCACCACCGTCGTACAGAACTACAATCCCCGCCGCACCAGCGTCGTTCTGGGCGAGGACGAAAAAGTCCTCTACGGCAAGGGCTTCATCCTCGACACCCTCTGCGGCAAGACCTACGCCCTCAGCCCCCGCAGCTTCTATCAGGTGAACCCCGTCCAGACCGCCGTGCTCTACGGGCTGGCCGTCGATGCCGCCCACCTTACCGGCAAAGAAGTCGTCCTCGACGCCTACTGCGGCATCGGCACCATCGGCCTGACGGCCTCCGACAAGGCCCGGCAGGTGGTGGGCGTGGAAGTGAACCGGGACGCCGTCCGGGACGCCATCGGCAACGCCAAGCACAACGGCGTAAAAAACGCCCGCTTCTTTGCCGCTGACGCTACCGCATGGATCCGGGAAGCCGCCGACGCGGGCCAGAAGGCCGACGTCGTCTTCATGGACCCGCCCCGGGAGGGCTCGACGCCCGCCTTCATCGAGAGCGTGGCCCGCATGGCCCCCAAGCGCATCGTCTACGTCAGCTGCAACCCCGAGACGATGGCCCGCGACCTCGCTCTCCTGACCCAGAAAGGCTACCGCGCCGAGGGCTTCACGCCGGTGGATATGTTCCCCCACAGCGCACATTGCGAGGTGGTCGGGTCGCTGGTTCGTGTAAAATAAAAGAGGAAAAAGATATGTCATCGTTTTCTGGCATCAAGAACACCCTGCTGGCCAGCAGTCGGACGAAGAAGCTGCCCCCACCCATGACCCAAACCTGAAAAACAGCAAGGCCCCGGAGCGATATGCTCCAGGGCCTGCTGTCATTTTTTATGGAAAAAAATCATGCTTTCCGGGGCGCTGCGGCGCTTATTATTTCTTCTCAACCGGTGCAGTGACTACGATGATGCGCACCGTTGTCTGCTTTCCGTAAATGGTCAGAGTATCAAGTGCAGTGCCTATGTAGCGGATGTCTGCGGGTTCGCCCTCCAGCTTATCTGCATTCACAGCGTCTTTGCTCAGGATATTATTCATCACATTATAAGCCTGTCCGGTTACTCCGATCTCATCGGCAAAAACTGCTCCATACCAGACAAAGCAGCTTTCTTCATTTGCCTCATTGAGCCCAAGAATCTCTATGACTTTCTCAGACAATTTACCCCCCGTTATGTTCCAATCCTTCTCGGACAACGCAGCGAGTTTTTGGGCCAGCTCCCGCTCTGCAGCCCGGGGCGTAAAGGTAACGTTCGTACCCTTAGCCTTAGCCATGTCGTTCATGGCATCCGCAATGTCCTTCTCGGTCACAGCGTTGCTGCCGCAGGCGGTGAGAAGGGTCAGGGCCATTGCACCGGTCAGCACAACGGCCAGCAGTTTTTTCAGCATCTTCATTTGTTTGGTTCCTCCATAAAGTAAACGGTGTTTGCCCTGCCTTGACAGGCAGCAGGGTTTATTTTGTTTCATTCTACCCCCCCCCCCTATATATTTGTCAAGGGGACGTTTATTTTTTGTAAACTGCCACAAATAATCGACCGCTGTTTTGAGTATGCTGCACAAACAAAGCCCCCGGCCGGGAGCGTTCTGGGCTCCGAGGCCGGGGGCGGGAGGCATGATCTTTCCGGTTCAGAGCCCGAACAGGGCCAGCAGTCGGACGAAGAAGCTGCCCCCGCCCATGACCCAAACCTGAAAAACAGCAAGGCCCCGGAGCGATATGCTCCGGGGCCTGCTGTCATTTTTTATGGAAAAAAATCATGCTTTTCCGGGATGCTGCGGCGCTTATTTTTAGTTCACAACATCTGCGGTAACCACGATGAAGCGCACCGTTGTCTGCTTTCCGTGAATGGTCAGAGTACCAAGTGCAGTGCCTATGTGGCGGATGTCTGCGAGCTTTTTGCCTGGCACTGCATTCGCAGCGTTTTGGTTCAGGATCGTATTCATCGCATGATAAGCCTGTCCGGTTGCTCCGATCTCATCGGCAACAACTGCTCCGCACCAAACAAAGCGCTTTGTTTCATTTTCGCCGCCCTTATTGATTCCAAGAATCTCCATGACTGGCTTAGAAAATTTATTGTTCCCATCATCCTCCGTTTTGTTCCACTCCGCCTCGGGCAACGCAGCGATAGCTTTTGCCATCGCTTGTTCATCTGTCCGGGGCTTAAAGGTATAATTCTCGATTGCTCCGACTGCAGCTGAACTCTTGACGATGTCATTCAGAGCATCCGCAATGTTCTTGTCATTCACAGCGTTGCCGCCGCAGGCTGTGAGAAGGGTCAGAGCCATTGCACCGGTCAGCACAACGGCCAGCAGTTTTTTCAACATCTTCATCGGTTGGTTCCTCCATAAAGTAAACGGTGTTTGCCCTGCCTTGACAGGCAGCAGGGTTTATTTTGTTTCATTCTACCCCCCCCCCCTATATATTTGTCAAGGGGACGTTTATTTTTTGTAAACTGCCACAAATAATCGACCGCTGTTTTGAGTATGCTGCACAAACAAAGCCCCCGGCCGGGAGCGTTCTGGGCTCCGAGGCCGGGGGCGGGAGGCATGATCTTGCCGGTTCAGAATCCGAACAGGGCCAGCAGGCGGTGCCACAGGCGGAGGAAGAAATTGCCCTCCGAAGCGTTGTCTGCCGCCGTCTCCACCGGAGCCGTTTCGGCGGGCGTCTCGGCGGTCTTGTAGAGGAACTTCACCCGGCTGGACGCACCCTCGGGTACACCGTCGAAGCTGGTGTAGTCGGCGAGGCGGCTGGTCATCTCTTCCACCACAGTCTGCAGGGCGTGGAGCTGGTCGGCGTCCAGCGCACCGGTGAGCTGAGAAATTCCCTCGTCGTTGAACTGCACGAGGCCGCCGCTGAGCTGGTCGGTGCCGTTCTGGAGCTGGAGCACGCCGTCATACAGGGCGGATGCGCCGTTGGCCAGCTGAGCGCTTCCGGCTTTGGCGGTGTGTGCGCCGTCAGCGGCCGCAGCCACGCCGTCGGCGTACTGGCCGACGCTGGACACGAAGAACCGGATCTGGCCCAGATTTTCTTTCAGGGCGCGGACGCTGGCCATATCCTCGCTGTTGGCGGTCTGATAGACCAGCTCGTCGTGGATCTTCTGCCGGGCGTCGCTGTCGGTGAGCTTTTTCAGCCAGCCCATGATGAAATCGGGCGAAAAGCTCTGCATCAGGCGCAGGGCGGCCTCAAGGTCGTGGTCGGTCCGGGTGGCCGCGAGGTAGAGCGCAATGTCCAGCTGGCTGGCCTTGAACTGCGGAGCCTGCTCCCAGATGGTGCGCACCATCTTTTTGCGGCCCGCCGCCAGCGTCTTGTCTCCCAACGAGAGGATGTCGTCCATGACAGCTTCATAGGTATCCCACGTCATGGGGGTGTCGATGAGGCCGTTCTCCATGAGGGTCTGGCTGGCGGAGTCCAGCACGCCGTCGGCCACCTGCTGTGCGCCGGAAGTCAGGGCGGCGTTGTTGGACGTCAGGGTGTCCAGCCCTTCCGTCAGCTGGCCGAGGCCGCTGTCCAGCTGGCTGGCCCCGTCCAGCAGAGCCAGCGAACCGGCGGCAAGCTGTGCCGCACCCGCTTTCAGCTGCGACGCACCGTCCAGCAGCTGGTTCATGGCATCATTCAGCGCCGCGATGCCGTCGGTCAAATCGTTGAGGCTGTCGAGGTCGAAGACCTCATCTCCCTGCCCCAGTGCCTCGGCGCTCGCCGCGCAGGCCAGCAGGATCTGAGGTGCCGTCAGCGACTCCACGTCGGCCTCCACGGTCACACTGTCCTGTAGGTACTCAGCCACGCCGTTCACCTGTTCGGGAAGCAGGCCGTCGAGGGAATCTTTCACGCCCGGCAGGGTGACGAAGGCCGCGACGCTGCTCTTGGCCGCACTTTCCAGCAGGCCGTTCACGGCGTTGACGCTGCTGGCGTCATCGCCCAGCACGACGCCCACCGCCGTGACCAGCGGGGTGACGATGGTGCGCTCTTTGCCGTTCACGGTCACTTTGCCGGTCTCATGGTTGGTCAGGTCGATGGTGAGCACGAGGTGGCCGCTCCGGCCCAGAAGCTCGCTGAGCGGGGCGGTCCTGCCGTCCAGCGTGTAGGTCACTTTGGCAGAGATGGGCAGCTGACGGTCCGTGTCGCCCTTGTAGTAAACATCGGTGTCGTCGGTGTTCCAGACGAGGGTATCGCCGTTCCGGGTGTACTCGGCAAAGCTCTCGGTGTTCACGATATTTTTCAGGGTGGACCTGTCCTCCACCCCGGCGAGGCCGTCGGCATTGTAAAGATGCTCGCTGACGGTGGTCTTGGTGACAGAGCCGTCCGCTGCCATGACGGCATACACCGTCTCATCCTTCGAGAAGGGGGCCTTGGTCGCCGCAAAGGCGGGCTGACAGAGGCTGACCGTCAGGGTCAGGGCAAGCGCCGCAGAGCCAGCGCGGCGCAGAAAATTCCGAGTTTTTCTCATAGCATTCACTCCTTTGCAGCGTTGGGGGCGTTGAGCCAGTGGTAGGTGGTGCGGCAGATGAGGCCGTCCAGCAGCATCAGGCCGGCGGGCAGCACCAGCAGGATGACCACCATACTGATGAGCGCACCCCGGGAGATGAGCATACAGATGCTTTTCAGCAGCTCCACCTTGCTGATGGCCGCGACGCCGAAGGTGGCCGCGAAGAAGGTCAGGCCGCTTGTCAGGATGCTCTGGCTGCAGTGCTCGAGGGCCTGCTGTGCCGCCGCCTTGGGCGAGCGGAGGGCCAGCCGCTCTTCGCGGTAGCGGGTGGTCATGAGGATGGAGTAGTCCACCGTCGCGCCCAGCTGGATGGTGCCGATGACGATGCTGGCGATGAAGGGCAGCGAGTCGTCGATGAAGTACGGGATGCCCATGTTGATGGCGATGGCCGCTTCGATGCTGGCCACCAGCAGCACCGGCACCGACAGGCTGCGGAAGGACAGCGCGATGATGACCAGCACCGCCGCGATGGACCAGATGTTGACATTTTTGAAGTCCTCGTCGGCGATCTCCACGAGGTCTTTCATCATGGCACCCTCGCCGGTGACGAGGCCCTCGGGGTCTGCCTCCTTGACGAGGCGGACCAGCTCGTCCACCTGCGCGTTCAGCGCGTCGCTGCCCGACTTATAACGGCCATTGGCGAGGATGAGCTTGTAACCGCCGTTCTGGACGATGTTCATCAGCTCGTCGGGCAGAAGTTCCGTCTCAAAGCCTGGGCCGGTGATGGAGTCGAGGCTCACCACCTGGGTGATGCCGTCCACCTCCTTGATCTCATCGCAGAGGGTGGACACCTGAGAGGCGGTCAGCTCCTCCCGCACGAGGATGAAGTGGTTGGTCATCATGCCGAAGTCCTCGCCCAGCTTGTTCGTACCCACGATGCCGGGCATATCCTGCGGAAGAGCGGCAAAAATGTTGTAGTAAATATCGGTCTTGCTCTGGGCCAGCCCGAAGGGGATCATCAGCAGGACGAACACCACCACGACGGGCATCGGGTGTTTGGAAACAAAATGGCTCAGGTGGGTGAGCTTGGGCATAAAGGTGCGGTGGCGGTATTTTTCCACCCACTTATCGAAGAAGAGAATGAGCGAGGGCAGGATGACGATGGTGCAGATGACGCCCAGCGCCACGCCCTTTGCCATGACGATGCCGAGGTCTGCGCCCAGCGTCAGCTGCATGGCGCAGAGGGCCAGAAAGCCCGCGATGGTCGTCAGGCTGGACGCCGTGATGGAGCTCATGGTCTTACAGATGGCGTTCTCCATGGCCTCTTCGTTGGAGGCACAGAGCTCCTTTTCCTCGTCGTAGCGGTGGAGCAGGAAGATGGAGAAATCCATCGTCACGCCCAGCTGCAAGACCGCCGCCAGCGACACGGTGATAAAGCAGACCTGACCGAGGAAAATATTCGTGCCAAAGTTATAGACCAGCGGGAAGAGCAGCCCCAGCATGAACAAAAACGGCGTGAGCCAGCTTTCCAGCGAGAGGAACAGCACCAGCAGACAGCCGCCCACGGCGCAGAGCACATACCAGGGCATCTCGCCCATGACCAGCTCTTTGGTGTCGCTCAGGATGACGCTGATGCCGCCGAAGAAGCAATTCTTCCGGAGTATCTTCTTGATCTGGGCCACGGCCTGCATCGTCTCCTCGCTGACGCTGGAGCCGCCCAGCTGGACGATGAGGATGGTGGAGTCGTTCTTGCCGAACATAAACTGCTGGACATCCGCCGGCAGCATCTCCGTCGGCACCGCCGGGTCCAGCACGTCGCTGAGCCAGAAGGTGTTCAGCACGTCCGGCACCTCGTCGATCTCGGCCTTCATGGCCAGCAGCTCGTTGGTGGGCATCCCCTCCACGGTTATCATGTTGGTGGACGCCAGATGGTAATCCGTTTCCAGCAGCAGCTGGCCCACGCGGGAGTCCAGCTCCTGAGGCAGGTAAGAAAGGATGTCATAGTTGATGGGCGTGGCGATGGCTCCCACTGCCGCCGGGATGAGCAGCAGGACCGCCGCGATGAGGATGAGCCTGCGCATCTTCACGATGGCCCTCGCTAATTTTTTCATTCATTTCCTCCCATTTTATCGTTCCGAAGAAAAACAACTTTTCTCGTTTTTCCGACACACCTTATTATAGTACACTCACCCGGGGTGTCAAGAGACAGCTCTGCCGACGTTCTGCCTCTCCCTTTGCAAAACAAAAAGCGGGGCGCACAGGTGGTCAAGTCTGTGTGTCCCGCATTTTGTACTTTTTTGCACAGAGCGCCGTACCAGAGCGCCCCGCGCTGCGCGCAGGGAAAGCGGAGCAAACCATAAGCCGCTTTCTCTTTTTAATAAATAGGAGAATGGAATGGAGGAACCGAATCGCCCCAAAGAGAGTTGCAGGCATCCCTTTGCGGTGAATCGGAGGAGCTTAGGTTAGGTTTAACTAACCTCGCCGTGACAACAGGATACCATAGTTTGTCATGACTGTCAAGCCCGTTTTTCAAATTTTCAAAAAATTTTTCTCCGGCGGCCTCCATGAGCATTTTTCATAACAAAAACCGCCATCTCTTGTAGAAAATCCACAGGTTCCCTCTTGCTTTTTCTGAGAATCACTGTTATTATAGTGTCAGGCCGCTGCAGTCGGACTCGATTGCCTGTCTGCAGCAGCTCATAAACAGCGCAGGGGTTGCCATCCAAATACCTCTGCGCCCTGTACCACCCTGTCTTTCAGAAACCGCAATCGGCGGCTTTTTTAAGACGGAACAGTTAGACTGCTCTAACTAATTATTGCAAAGCAGATCGGTTAGAGCGTCAGGAACGGAGCAAGGAGGTTCCAATGATCGATTTTGAACAGTGGGAAGGCTTTGAGGGCCGCATCTGGAAAGAGGAAGTCAACGTCCGCGACTTTATCCAGAAGAACTACACCCCTTATAACGGCGACGAGTCTTTCCTGGCTGGCCCCACCGAGGCCACCGATAAGCTCTGGGGCGCACTGCAGAAGCTGCAGAAGGCCGAGCGTGCCAAGGGCGGCGTGCTGGATATGGAGACCGAGGTCGTCAGCGGTCTGACCGCGTACGGCCCCGGCTACATCGACGAGAGCCTGAAAGAGTTTGAGCAGATCGTCGGCCTGCAGACCGACAAGCCCCTGAAGCGTGCATTCATGCCCTATGGCGGCATCAAGATGGCGGAGCAGGCCTGCACTACCTACGGCTACCAGCCCTCTGAAGAGCTGCACAAGATCTTCACCGACTACACCCGCACCCACAATCAGGCTGTGTTCGATGCCTATACCCCCGAGATGAAGACCGCCCGCCACACCCACATCATCACCGGCCTGCCCGACACCTATGGCCGTGGCCGTATCGTCGGCGACTACCGCCGTGTGGCACTGTACGGCATCGACGCCCTCATCAAGTTCAAGCAGGAAGACTTCGCCAACTGCGGCGACGGCACCATGACCGATGACGTCATCCGCCTGCGCGAGGAGATCGCACGTCAGATCAACGCCCTGAAGGGCATGAAGAAGATGGCTGAGGCTTACGGCTGCGACATCTCTCAGCCCGCTAAGACCGCCAAGGAAGCCTGCCAGTGGCTGTACTTCGGCTATCTGGCCGCCATCAAGACCCAGAACGGCGCCGCTATGAGCGTGGGCCGCATCTCCACCTTCCTCGATATTTATATCCAGCGTGATCTGGACAAGGGCATCCTGACCGAAAGCGAGGCTCAGGAGCTCATCGACCACATGGTCATGAAGTTCCGCATGGTCAAGTTCGCCCGCATCCCCAGCTACAACCAGCTGTTCTCCGGCGACCCCGTCTGGGCAACGCTGGAAGTGGGCGGCATCGGCATGGACGGCCGCAGCATGGTCACCAAGAACTGCTACCGCTTCCTGCATACCCTCGAGAACATGGGCCCTGCACCGGAGCCGAACCTGACCGTTCTGTACTCCTCTGCTCTGCCTGAGAACTTCAAGAAGTACGCCGCCAAGGTGTCCATCAACACCAGCTCCGTCCAGTACGAGAACGACGACGTCATGAAGCCCGTCTGGGGCGACGATTACTCCATCTGCTGCTGCGTGTCTGCTACCCAGACCGGCAAGGAGATGCAGTTCTTCGGCGCACGCGCCAACCTGGCAAAGTGCCTGCTCTACGCCATCAACGGCGGTGTGGACGAGAAGAGCCACGAGCAGTGCGGCCCCAACTACGCCCCCATCACCGGCGAGTACCTGAACTACGACGAGGTTCTGCCCAAGTACGTCCAGATGCTGGACTGGCTGGCCGGCCTGTACGTCAACGTGCTGAACCTCATCCAGTATATGCACGACAAATACTACTACGAAGAGGCTGAGATGGCCCTCATCGACACCGATGTCCGCCGCACCTTTGCCACCGGCATCGCCGGCTTCTCCCACGTCATCGACTCCCTGAGCGCCATCAAGTACGCCAAGGTCAAGGCCGTGCGCGACGAGGCAGGTCTTGCCACCGGCTTCGAGGTCGAGGGCGACTTCCCGAAGTACGGCAACGACGACGACCGTGCCGACGAGATCGGCGTCTGGTTGCTGCGGACCTTCCTTGAGATGATCAAGAAGCGCCACACCTACCGCAACTCCGAGGCTACCACCTCCATCCTGACCATCACCTCCAACGTGGTCTACGGCAAGTACACCGGCGCTCTGCCCGATGGCCGTGCGGCCTTCACCCCGTTCGCACCCGGTGCCAACCCCAGCTACGGCGCAGAGCAGAACGGCCTGCTGGCCTCTCTGAACTCCGTGGCCAAGCTGCCCTACCACTGGGCTCTGGACGGCATCTCCAACACCCAGACCATCAACCCCGACGCTCTGGGCCACAGCGAGGGCGAGCGCGTTGAGAATCTGGTGCAGGTCATGGACGGCTACTTCGACCAGGGCGCACACCACCTGAACGTCAATGTCTTCGGCAAGGAGAAGCTCATCGACGCTATGGAGCACCCCGAGAAGGAGGAGTACGCAAACTTCACCATCCGTGTCTCCGGCTACGCCGTCAAGTTCATCGACCTGACCCGCGAGCAGCAGATGGATGTCATCTCCCGTACCTGCCATGCAGCTCTGTAACCCCATCGGATACGTCCACTCGCTGGAGACTTTCGGCTCTGTGGACGGCCCCAGCGTCCGCTTCGTCGTCTTTTTGCAGGGGTGCGCCCTGCGGTGCAAATACTGCCACAACCCGGAGACATGGGCTGAGGGCGGCGAGGAATGGACGGTGGACAAGCTCTTCCAGCGGGCGTGGCGCTACCGCAACTACTGGGGCAAAAAGGGCGGCATCACGGTCAGCGGCGGCGAGCCGCTGCGCCAGATGGAGTTTCTGACGGCGTTCTTCGAGCTGGCGCGCTCCAAGGGCGTGCATACGGCTCTGGACACCGCCGGTCAGCCCTTCCGCCCCGACGATGCGACGTATCTGGCCGATTTTGACCGGCTGATGAAGTCCACCAGCCTCGTCATCCTCGATTTGAAGGAGATCGACCCGGAGAAGCACCGCAGGCTCACCGGCAGGGACAACGCGAACATCCTTGCGATGGCGCGCCACATCTCCGACCTCGGCGTGCCGCTCTGGATACGCCATGTCCTCGTCCCCGGCCTGACGGACGACGAAGACGGCCTGCGGAAGACCGCAGAGTTCATCTCGTCCCTCAAGACGGTGCAGCGGGTAGAGGTACTGCCCTACCACACGCTGGGCCTCTTCAAGTGGCAGAAGCTCGGCATCCCTTATCCCCTGCCCGACGCTGTCCCGCCCACGGCGGAACAGGTCAAGCGGGCCGAGGAGCTGCTGGGAGTCAGCAAATATACAGGCTGACAAAATCGGCTCATATAATAAAAAAACCCCCGGCGGAGCCGGGGGTTTTTTATATCACACAGCATACAAAAAAGAGGCCGCCCCGGGTGGTTCCCCAAGGCGGCCCCTGTAAGGGGTCTGTATTTTTCAGCCCATCATCCGGCACTTCACGCTCTCGGCCTGAGCTGCGCTCAGCAGCCGGCCCGCAAAGCCGTTGTGCTCCAGGGCAAACCGGCTGCCTCCCTCTGCCAGCAGCTCTGCCACCGACAGAGTGGTCGTTTTGAGGGAGGTAACAAACTCGATCTGCTCCACCCCCTGCTCCCGCAGGGCCTCCAGCGCCTGCCGGGTGCCGTGGAGCCGGGCGGACAGAGTGTCGGTCGTCACCCGCAGGGTGCTGCCCTGCTGCCGGGCGTCAAAGGGCAGGAGGTCGCCCTCCAGCGTCTCCACATGGAGGAGGGGGGTACCCAGGTCCACCTCATTGCTCTCCTCTGCCGGGGCATTCGGGGTGTCCGGGGCGGGCTGGGGGCGCTCCGGCTCCCACCACTCCTTCACCTTGTTGCCGTTCTCGTCGCAGATGATGTGGTGGATGTAGCCGGTGGTCAGGCCGCTGATGTCCGCCTGGATCTCCTCGCCGTTGACAAGATCACCATCCTCCACACTGCCGCCGTTACCGATGGTAGCACCGGTATCGGCACTGTCCCAGTCATCGCTCTTGCTGGCGGTCGCCGTCACCTGAGCGGCTCCGCTCACGGTGACATTGATACCGCTGCCATTGATACCGCCGCCAATGCCAGCACCAGCCCAACCACTGGCGTTCACTGTGCCGCCGGTGATGGTGATGTTTTTGCCGCTGCCGCCGCCGCTGCCGCCGCCGATGCCGCCGCCGCCGATGCCCGCACCCAAGACGCCTCCCTTAGCAGTCACTGTGCCGCCGGTGATGGTGATGTCTTCGCCGCTGCCGCCGGCACCGCCGCCGATGCCAGCACCCCAGTCGTTACCGTCAGCGGTCACTGTGCCGCCGGTGATGGTGATGTTTTTGCCGCTGCCGCCGTTGCCGCCGCCGCCGATGCCCGCACCATTTTTGCCACCGGTAGCGTTCACCCTGCCGCCGGTGATGGTGATGTCTTCGCCGCTGCCCTCGGCACCGCCGCCGATGCCCGCACCATTCTCGCCTCCGGTAGCATTCACCGTACCGCCGGTAATGGTGATATTTTTGCTATTGCCATCATAGCCGCCGCCGATGCCCGCACCACCCTCCTCGCCACCGGTAGCGTTCACCCTGCCGCCGGTGATGGTGATGTTTTCGCCGCTGCCGTAATCACCGCCGCCGATGCCGGCGCCATATTTGCCTCCGGTGGCCTTCAGGCTGCCGGCTTTTTTATTATCGTCCTTCTTATCGTCCTTCAGGGTCAGCGTGCCTTTGGAGGTTTTTTCAAGGCCCGCCCTGTGAGCGCCGCTTTTCAGCTCGTTCTTGCCGTCCAGCTCGATCTCCACATCGCCCTCTCCCTGAACGCTCAGGGCGGCATTTCCTTTGTCGTCATCATCCAATGGGTTTCCGGTTTCGCTCACATCGATCTTTACGTCTTTCAGGGTGAGGTTCAGCACCTTATCGGCAA
>OLRY01001901.1_pt1 | contig 16829 bp, 15 predicted proteins | sample 1672541 | NCBI WGS metagenome assembly OLRY01 (sample SAMEA3136697, study PRJEB25190) | human gut metagenome | biome: human gut; feature: human-associated habitat; material: faeces | place: Austria | collected 2013 | reverse complement strand
CGTCGGTGGTGACCCGGCCCTCGGTCTCTTTGGCATTTCTATCCACGCCCTCCGCAAGGAGGGCGACGTATTCGGTATGCTCCCATTTCGGTCGGTAAAGAATTTCTATCCACGCCCTCCGCGAGGAGGGCGACCGCCAGCCGTTGCGCGGGGGTACCCCTCCGCAAAGATTTCTATCCACGCCCTCCGCGAGGAGGGCGACGTCGGTGGTGACCCGGCCCTCGGTCTCTTTGGCATTTCTATCCACGCCCTCCGCGAGGAGGGCGACGCTGGCCCACAACTACGAGAGCGGCCTGAACGGATTTCTATCCACGCCCTCCGCGAGGAGGGCGACGAGGAAGGCCCGAAGGTTTTTCGCCTGAAAACTAATTTCTATCCACGCCCTCCGCGAGGAGGGCGACCGCTCACGGTCAGGCTTTCAGCTTTGCCGAGGTCATTTCTATCCACGCCCTCCGCGAGGAGGGCGACGAGCGCAAGTTTACCCTGTCGTTCTCCAGCGAGATTTCTATCCACGCCCTCCGCGAGGAGGGCGACTGTCGCCGTCGTGCGTGTATGCTTTGCACTGGAAATTTCTATCCACGCCCTCCGCGAGGAGGGCGACCAAGGCCATTGACGACTACACCATGCAGCTGATCATTTCTATCCACGCCCTCCGCGAGGAGGGCGACACGGTCAGCGGCTACACGAAGGCGCAGGTGCTCAAATTTCTATCCACGCCCTCCGCGAGGAGGGCGACTTGTATGCGCCAAGAACAAAACTCCAGCATTTGTATTTCTATCCACGCCCTCCGCGAGGAGGGCGACCCCACAACGCCGGTGACGGTGCGGTGCATGTTCTTATTTCTATCCACGCCCTCCGCGAGGAGGGCGACGATGTCCGGGCAGGGCTCTTTTGTTCCTACGGAAGATTTCTATCCACGCCCTCCGCGAGGAGGGCGACGCCTGCTGATTTGCGCGGCTGATCTCGGCGGACATATTTCTATCCACGCCCTCCGCGAGGAGGGCGACGAGAAAGCGCAGGATTAACCATCCGGGCCTTGGCAATTTCTATCCACGCCCTCCGCGAGGAGGGCGACAACGCCTTCACCGCCAACGAGCGGGCGGCTCTGCTATTTCTATCCACGCCCTCCGCGAGGAGGGCGACGCGGCTGAACTTCCGGGCGTCGTCAATAGTCGGGTATTTCTATCCACGCCCTCCGCGAGGAGGGCGACGGGCTGTTCACCGTCCCCTACGAGGCCGTGAAGATATTTCTATCCACGCCCTCCGCGAGGAGGGCGACTCCTGAAAAACGGCTGCGCCTTTGTTTCCATGAACATTTCTATCCACGCCCTCCGCGAGGAGGGCGACCGGTCATCAACTACGAAAGCACCCACCGGGACGATTTCTATCCACGCCCTCCGCGAGGAGGGCGACCTCCATAGCCCTGCCGCAATGGTTCTGGATCGCACAATTTCTATCCACGCCCTCCGCGAGGAGGGCGACGGTTGCAAGTTGCGGAATCTGCGGGATGTTGAAGCTATTTCTATCCACGCCCTCCGCGAGGAGGGCGACTGGCGGGTGAGGTGATAGACCACGCTGAAAAGGCATTTCTATCCACGCCCTCCGCGAGGAGGGCGACATGGCCGTGCTGGCGGAGTGTTGCTGCTCGACCTATTTCTATCCACGCCCTCCGCGAGGAGGGCGACGCGAGGTGCTCGTCCAGAAGCTCGCCGCCTATGAATTTCTATCCACGCCCTCCGCGAGGAGGGCGACCATCATCGGGCAGGAACTTTTCTTTTGGTGTTTTATTTCTATCCACGCCCTCCGCGAGGAGGGCGACCCGAGAAAAAAGTCTGTGCATGACAAAATTACAGATTTCTATCCACGCCCTCCGCGAGGAGGGCGACGGACAACATCGGCAACGACTTCATGTGTAGCATATTTCTATCCACGCCCTCCGCGAGGAGGGCGACTATTCAAAGATCAAGAGCTCACACAGGTAATCGACGATTTCTATCCACGCCCTCCGCGAGGAGGGCGACGCGAAGTCCTAGTAGAAAATTACAGTCTCAGATATATTTCTATCCACGCCCTCCGCGAGGAGGGCGACGATTGAGAGCGGCCGGCTGAAAGCCATCGGCGGATTTCTATCCACGCCCTCCGCGAGGAGGGCGACACGTCACCACCCTCAACTACCCCCGTATCATCAAGAAATTTCTATCCACGCCCTCCGCGAGGAGGGCGACTTGTCGGTAGATGCCTTGTAGTGCGGACCACCGAATTTCTATCCACGCCCTCCGCGAGGAGGGCGACTACCTCCGAAGATTTCCATTGTATACGCGAACCAATTTCTATCCACGCCCTCCGCGAGGAGGGCGACACCCTGTACCACAAATCGTCACTCACTATGCGTGATTTCTATCCACGCCCTCCGCGAGGAGGGCGACCCGGTGGTAGCACCAGTGACCTTATCGGCCTTGCCGATTTCTATCCACGCCCTCCGCGAGGAGGGCGACCTTCTTCATGTCGGAAGCGCACAGGCCTTCAATATTTCTATCCACGCCCTCCGCGAGGAGGGCGACGTCCCCTCCGGGATCTGTGTGCCAGGCGTACCGGTATTTCTATCCACGCCCTCCGCGAGGAGGGCGACCGCATCGGTGGCGCCGATACTCTTGGCAATGGCGTATTTCTATCCACGCCCTCCGCGAGGAGGGCGACCAGTTGTCCGGGCCGGTGATGCTGCTACCGTACCAATTTCTATCCACGCCCTCCGCGAGGAGGGCGACCTGGCGGCGGCTTCTGCCTGTCAGTCTGCGGCGATTTCTATCCACGCCCTCCGCGAGGAGGGCGACACTCTGACCATCAACATCCCTGCCGGCGCATACCAATTTCTATCCACGCCCTCCGCGAGGAGGGCGACAACGTCCGGGCGGTTTCCCATAAGCCATGTGATATTTCTATCCACGCCCTCCGCGAGGAGGGCGACGCGTGGTCTATGACCCGAAAGAGCTGCACCAGTCTATTTCTATCCACGCCCTCCGCGAGGAGGGCGACTTATCTGGATGCCCTGCGTTCCATCGGCAAAAAATTTCTATCCACGCCCTCCGCGAGGAGGGCGACCCTGAAAAAGCATGGAGAATCAAGCAGTATCGACAGATTTCTATCCACGCCCTCCGCGAGGAGGGCGACACAGAAGCAACGGAGGCAACGGAGGCAAAACAGTATTTCTATCCACGCCCTCCGCGAGGAGGGCGACGTGGAAGCCGTAGACTTCTGTTTCACGGAAAAGATTTCTATCCACGCCCTCCGCGAGGAGGGCGACGCACCTCAGAGCGTCCAAGAACAACGCAAACGCTATTTCTATCCACGCCCTCCGCGAGGAGGGCGACTTCACGACTGCATGGTAAATCTTATCTACCATCGCCAATTTCTATCCACGCCCTCCGCGAGGAGGGCGACAGCAGAGCCGAAGCAGCTGTGCAAACTGGTTGACCTATTTCTATCCACGCCCTCCGCGAGGAGGGCGACTGCTTGTGCAGTCATCATGATTTACTATGACGAGATTTCTATCCACGCCCTCCGCGAGGAGGGCGACAGCAAAAACAGAGACAAAATCTCTATTTTCTTATAAATTATACAACATTCTGCACGAATTTAGAAGAGCCTTGATTTACAACGGGTCAAAGAACTATCCAAATCATGCAAAATGACACAAAAATCCGGTGCGAAGGTGCCGGAAAAATGCTGAGAACTCACCCTTCGCACCGGGGCGGGAAACTCAGAACAACAGCAGGCCGTCCTGCTCGAAGGGCGGATGAACGCCGATATGCTCCACCTTGCTCTTATAGTTGTTGCCCAGCTGGTAGAAGCGCAGGCTGTCCAGCGCGGGATCGATGAGGGCCGTCAGCTCCGCCTTGAGAACGGCATACTGCGCGGCATCCAGCAGACACTCGAACACGGAGTTCTGCACCCGCTGGCCGTGGTCCACACAGCGCTTGGCGACTTTGCGCAGACGTTTGCGCCCGGCAGGAGTTTCGGTGTTGACGTCGTAGGTGATAAGGACCAGCATACACATCCCTCACTTCCAGAAAAATGGCGGGTAAAGCTCCATATCGCCCCGCAGGGTGCGGGCCAGAAGCAGAGCCTGCACATAAGGCACGAGGCCCCACGGAAGCTTTTCGTTCAGGAACGGGTGGGTGATGGTCTCCTGTTTGCGGGTCTGCCACCCGCCCAGAAAGGCGCGGCGGCCCTCATCGGTGAGAAGGACAGCTCCGTTCTCCTGCTTCTGGAAATGCTTCGGCGTCATGATCTTCTGGTTGATGCAGGAGAGCACAAAACGGTCGGCGTAAACAGTGCGCAGCTCTTCCATGAGGTCGAGGGCGAGGCTCCTGCGCCCGGGCCGGGCGCGGTGGAGAAAGCCGACGTAGGGGTCGAGGCCCACACTCTGAAGAGCCGCCGTGCAGTCGGAGGCCAGAAGCGAATAAGCGAAGGAGAGCAGGGCATTGGTGTTGTCCAGAGGCGGGCGGCGGCTTCGGCCAGCGAAAGAAAAATCATCGTGCTGCTGCAGGATAAGTGAATCAAAGCAGTCGAAATACCGCTGTGCCGCCTCGCCCTCCAGGCCGCGAAGCTGGTCGAGGTCGTCGCACTGCTCGATGAGGGGCAGCGCTGCCGCCAGCTGGGCGCTGGTGCGCTTGAGCTGTTCCACCGGCACCCGCTGGGGGTGGTCGCGGGTGGCCCGTTCCAGCACCCAGCGGGCGTTATAGACTTTGCCCAGAATGAAATTGCGCGCATAGAGACAACTCTCTGCCTCGCTGTCTGAGATGCGGTACTGGGTCTGCCGCAGCAGGACGTTGCCCCGCTCTTCGCCTACAGCCCGGGCCAGAAAGCGTCCCTGCGGGCTGAAAAAGCTCAAATCGACCCCGAGGCGGGCGCATTTGCCCATCAGGGCAGGGCTTGCGCCGGGATAGCTGAAGCAGACGATGCCTTCCAGCCTGTGGAGCGGGACCCGGCCAATTTCAGCCTTGTTGCAGAGCAGGACGATGTTCTCCCCCTCGAGGGAAAGGTAGGTGTCCTTGTTGAGGACGTAGAGCGTGTTCAAAAACTTTCTCATGGCGCGGCCTCCTGCATCTCGTCCAGATGGGCGCGGAGATAGGCTTTCGGGTCGGCACGCTGATACAGCACGGGGAGGCAGAGCTCTTTGAGGGAGCAGGCGCTGCAGTGGGTGCCGGGCTTCGACTTGGGGGTATAGCCCCGGGCAAAATAGGCGTGCATCTCATCGGCCATCTTCTGGGTGGTCTGGCGCAGTTCTTCGGTCAGCGGCACGACCTCCCGCCGCCGCGTTTCCTCGTAGAAGAGCGCACCCTCCGGGATGATGCACACCAACATCTCTTCCAGCGCCATGGCCTGTGCGCAGAGCTGCAGCCGGTCGGCGTCGTCGGCCTTGGCACGGCCATGCTTGTACTCGACAGGCATGGGTTTCCAGAGCCCTTCCGCGTTTTGCAGGGGGATGCCCTCCGGGTCGGCCCGGAACTCGACGACGTCGCAGTTTCCGCTCAGGCCAAGCCGACGGCTGACCACCTGCATCCCTCGGGTGATGAGCAGGCCGCCGCGCCGTTCGGTCTGGTCTGCGTCATGGCAGCGGGCGTGGTCGAGCTGGCCTTCGACGGTGCGGCGGTTCTCCGCCCACTGCTGTTCCAGATGGATGAGCGCCCACTGGCGGCGGCAGAAGCAGAAGTGCTGGATGCCCGACAGGGGCAGCCAGTCGTCCGGGCCGGCCATCAGGACAGCCTCTCGCAGGTGACTCCTTCCGGCAGAGTGTCTGCCACCGTGACGGTGTAGTCGCAGTAGCTGCGGGCGGCGTCCACATCGGGCTTGCGCTGGACGGCGACGGAGTCGAAGAGCTTATAGGCCGGGGCATTGCCCAGCTCAGAATCGTGCTTGAACACGATGAGCTCCCGCACGGCCATCTTGCCGCGGGCGGCGCTGTGGTCGTTCTCGAACATATTCAGGATGGCAGTCCACAGAAGTTTCAAATCATCCTCGGAGAAGCCGGTGGTCTTCCGGGCGAGGTTGGCCGAGACATAGCCCTCGGCGCGGTAGAGGGCGTAAGGCACGATGTGCTTGCGGCCCATCTCAGTACCCTTCTTCTCGGCATCGGCCTCGGTAGTGATGGCCACGCGGGTGATGGTGACTTCCTGCGGGACGATGGGGTCCACCGAGCGGGCAAAGCTCAGCTGGACGGGGCCGCGCACCTGACCGCAGTTCAGCGCACCCTTGACGAAGGTGGTCATGACGGCACCGAAGGTGCGGATGTCGAAGTAGTTCTCACACATATAGTCCCGCAGCCTGGCATCGATGTCGGGGTCGGCCTTTTTGGCAGCTTTCAGGTCGGGATCGATGCCCAGAGTTTTGATGGCCTCGGCGTCGCTGCGGTTGAGGGGAACGCCGTCCTTGATGTAGATACGATAGCCTTTTTCGTCCTCTTTCAGGGTCTCGACATAGTTGCGGATCTTCCGCTTGAGGCAGACGTCGGTCACCAGACCGTAGCCCGTCTCGGGGTCGATGCGGGGCATGTTGCCTGCGTCGGGGTCGCCGTTGGGGTTGCCGTTCTCGACGTCGAACAGGATGACGAAATCATAGCGGTTCTTGATGGGCTCAGACATGGTTTATTCCTCCTCATTCTTTTTGGCGTAGCGTTTCTGGGTCTGGTGGTAGTAGCCGATCTCAAAGGCACCCTGCTCCGGCAGGCTGAGCCGCGCCGGGAAGCCTGTCTCGGGCAGCTGGGCCATCAGCTCGGTGAGCTGTTTGCTGAAATGCACCTCGTTGGGGGTGCTCATCTTCTGCAGATGCTTCTGAGCCAGCTTGACCAGCGTGGGGAAGGCCGTTGCCGGGGTGGCACAGGCCGAGTTGAAGTACCGGTCTTTGATGGTGGCGTTGATGCCGGGATTGGCGACGCTCTGGATCGTCTCCAGCACAGAGAAGAGACGCCCCAGAACATAGGGGACATTGCTGCTTTCGTTCAGGCTCACGGTAAATACCTCCTTGTTGAGCTCGGTGGGGTAGTTGCGGAGATAGTAGGCTTTCAGGATAGCGGCGCGGCCCCGGGTGACTTCCCGTTCGGCCCGGATGCGGAGGGTCACGCCGTTGAGCAGGGTGGCGGGGTACGGCCCGCCGGTGAGGATGGCCCGGAGCAGATCGCCCACCAGCTGGGGCGATGGATTTTTGTCCCGGGATCTCTGGTTGACCGTCTCCTGCGCCAGCGCCCAGACCGACAGGTTTTCCCGCTTGTCGAAGGCGGGGCGGGTGATGCTGAGCCGGTCGGCGTGGTCCTGCAGATTTTTGGCAAACTGTCCGAAACTGCTGTGCAGGAAGAACCGGACGGAGAGCCGGGCCGCGTTGGGCGAGATGCCCAGCACATAGAAGTTCTGGTTCGGGTCCAGCTTGTCGTCGAGGAAGGAGACAGGGCGTCCCTGAGAAAGGGCTTTCAGTGCGGCGGCAAGGTCGCTTTCCGAGACGCCGCGCGCCTCGGCACCGCCGCAGAAAAACATCAGCATGGCGTTTGAGTAGGCGGGAGCGGCGTTTTCGGCCCAGCAGACGATGGTGGTGTCGCCGATGCGCTGACAGCAGTTCCGGTCAGCCAGCAGCAGATTGAGGGCCGTGGTGTAGGCGAAGGCCGCATACTCGCTGACGGGGGCGTTGGCACCCTGCTCATGGCCATAGGAGCAGAAAGCGGGTGCGTTGAAGGAGACCAGCGCCGCACCGGCGGCCTGTGCGCCCATCACACCTTTGATGGCGGGGTGGATGCGGGCGATGCCGGCCTCTTTGCCGGTGATGAGGCAGCGGGCCGTCTCGGCGTCTGCATCAGAGGTGTCAAAGGCGGACTGCCAGGCGTCCCGGATGGCGTCATCTGTGGTGGCCAGCCAGTGGGCGCCGTCGGGGGATTCGTAGCCGAACACAAGGTTCGCGTTGTTGTTCAGGTCGGCCCACTGCTCTGCCAGCAGCGGGTGGGTGGGGGCTGTATCCGGCTCCCAGCTGTCAAAAAAGGCGAGGATGGCTTTGGCGGCAGGGGAGTCCACGCCGTCGAGCACCTTGTGGTGGAGGGCGGCACAGGATTCGAAGCACTGGCGGGAGCGCTCGGGCTTGCCCTTCTCGTCTGCGCCCAGCAGATAGGACGTATTGTCGCACAAAAAGTTCGCGGCGACGCCGGAGGCGCGCTTGACCCGGTGGGGGACAGGAAGCTCACGGGGGGCGATGACGGTCTTTTTGCCCCGGGGTGTTTCCTTCCGCAGGTCGTTGAGGGCGAGGAGCTGGCCGTCGGGGCCGAGACGCAGTTCATAGCTGACTTTGAAGCGGCTGTCCCAGCCGGGGGCCTCCACCTTGCCCTGAGCCAGAAGCTGCTCATAATAGGCGGTGAGTGCCTGGAGTATCATGTAAACACCTCCACGTCCCGGCATTCCATCACGCCGTCCACCAGCTTTGCGCGGAAGAACTGGCTGCGGATGTTGGCCGAATCAGAGTAATCGAGGCTGTGGAGCATGAAGCCGAGGTCCTGCGTGACCTTCAGCGCCGGAATGCTGCCGCCCGGCCACTCCCGGAAGTTGGCCGGGAACTCCCGGCACCCGAAACAGGGCTGATGATAGCACTGGCCTTTGCGCAGGCGTCGGCGCAGGATGTCCTGGAACTTGCCGGGATTGTCGCTGGGGGCGGCCTTGTCCGTCAAATCAAAGTGGCACTCGATGACGTAGTGGACGTCCTGCAGGACCATCGCGGCCCGCTGCTGGATGTCCTCCGAGGTGTAGAGCACCGGCGGCGTGCCGCCTTTGGCCGCACTGAGGGCGGCGGAGGACAGCAGGGTGGACTTGACCTCGTTGCGCCGGATGTTGGTGAACCGGATAGGCCGCTGGGTGTATTCCTCGGTGGATGCCTCATCCACGGGGTCAAGGCCGAAGGGCTTGAGCAGATAGATGCGGTCAACCGTATAACGCAGACCGGGGTGCCAGTAGATGGCCTCCACAAGGCCCCGCGCAGCGGATGGAGTGATCATGTCGTAACTCACGCGCTCGGTCTTCATTTCCGGACGAGTGAAACAGGCATAGTCGCCCCATACTTCAATGAGCATGGACATCAGCATCGCCTCCTTTCCGGGTGAGGTTGAATTTTCAGACTAAGATGAATATCGGTCATTGAAACCACCTCTTTCTTTTAGAAGTAAAGGCCGATGCCCGTCTCCACATCCATGGCAAGGCCGGTCTTTTCACTGTAGCAGCTGGTGTCGGTGAGGATGGCGGAACCATCGGGCCGCAGTTCCAGCGCCCCGGCGGCGTCGAGCTTGTCGAACTGGTCCTTGTAACAGGAGACACTGTAAACGCCCAGCTTCCGCAGCAGCGTTCGGGTAACATGTCCGCTGCGCAGCTGTTCACAGAGGGCCGCGCCCTCGCCGACGGGCAGATAGACCGTGCGGGCAGCGTTCTCGATGAGGCGGAATTCCTCCGCCACCTGTGCAAAGGGGAACTGGCAGCCCCGGATGCCGCGAAGAAAGGCATCCAAAATGCCGTGCTTGTCCACGGCGTCGGGGCCGCGCAGGTCGGAAAGCTCGTTGAAGTAGCGCTGAATGGCCCGGGGCGTGTCCAGTGTGTCCTGATGCCGGGCGGTGTAGTCCAGCGCGCTGACGTTCTGCCTGAGCATCTGGGGCGTGGAACACTCGTCCAGCCGGAACCGGTAGACGATGCTTTCCTCTGCGCCCCGCCGCCCCTCGCGGTTGCAGCGCCCGGCAGTCTGTAAGAGCGAGTCAAGACCGCACTGCTCCCGGTAAGCGACGGGAAAATCCACGTCCACGCCCGCCTCGATGAGAGAGGTGGACACCACCCGGCAGGGCAGACCCTTTTTCAGCCGCTGGCGGATGGCGTCCAGCTGACGGCGGCGGTCGGCGGCGCAGAGCAGGGTGGTCAGGCAGTAGCTGCCCTCGGCGGGCAGAGCAGCGTAGAGCTGCTGGGCCGTCTTGCGGCGGTTGACCACGCAGAGCACCTGCGGATGATTTGCCAGCCGGGCGGCGAACTCCTCCTGCGGCAGGGTGCCGAGGTCTTGCAGGGTGGTGCGCCGGAGCACTTCGTAGAGGCGGGCCGCGTCGGGCGTGATCTCCTGCGGGTGGAGCTCCGGCGCAAAGTGCCGGAACAGCGGCTCAAGGGCAGGCTGGGTGGCCGTGCAGAGGATGGCCGTGGAGTGGTAATGCTGGATGAGCTGGGCGATGGCGCTGACGCAGGGGGCAAGGTAGTCGCCCGGGAGGGTCTGCGCCTCGTCGAAGATGATGACGCTGTCGGCGATGTTGTGGAGCTTGCGGCAGCGGCTGCTGCGGTTGGCGTAGAGCGACTCGAAGAACTGCACCGCCGTCGTCACCACGACGGGGGCGTCCCAGTTTTCGCTGGCCAGCATCTGGCGGTACTGGGCGGGGGTCAGGTCGTCCTGCTCAACAGTCTTGTACTCGGCGTTGGAGAAGTCGGCCAGAACATTTTCTGCGCCCAACAGGCCCGAGAAGACGGCGGCGGTCTGATCGATGATGGACATATAAGGGATGACGTAGATGACCCGCTTCATCTTCTGGGCGGCGGCGTGCTCCAGCGCAAAGGCGAGGGAGGCGAAGGTCTTGCCGCCGCCGGTGGGTACGGTGAGGGTGTAGAGCCCCTGCGGGCCGTGCGCGCCTTTCTCGAGACAGGCGCGGAGGACGGTGTTGCGCTGGACGCTGACGGGTGAGGGCGACTCGGCCCTGAGATAGCGCTGCGCCTGTGCCGAGACGATGTCCCGCAGCGCGGCGATGTCCGTGCCGCTGCCCCGGGGTGCGGCCTTGCCGTCCATGAAGGTCTCGGTGTCGATGAAGTCGGCGTCTACGAGGCAGGAGTAGAGCATCCGGGTAAAGAACGCGAGGCTCAGCGGGTCGGCGCAGGCCCACGCGGGCGGCGTCGAGGCGGGGAGCGTTACTTCCTGCCAGCCGTCGTAGGGGGCTACCGGCTTCTTGCTCCGGCCAAACAGGGTGGCGTCGCCCGGGTCATCGGCGGGGCTCCCGCCGTCGGGCAGGCCGCTGTGGTGTCCGGCCACGGCAAAGGCAGTGTGGAGATGTTGGCGAACCCAGGCCTCCTGCGCCCCGGCGGTGGAGTGGTCCACCTTGGGGCCGCCTTTGAGCCGCAGCTGGAAGGCGTCGCTGTACTTCCCGACGTCGTGGAGCCACGCGGCAAATTCGGCCTCGCTCTGCGCCCCGAAGGGGGCTGCGAAGGAACCGGCCAGTCTGGCAGTGCCGGCGAGATGGTCGTAGACGGTCTGGGTGCGGGTGCCGTCCTCGCTGATGTGGGCAAGACGTGTGGAGTGCTCCATAAAATGACCTCCTGACTCTGGTTTGCAATAAGGATACGCTTTTCAAAAAGCGGCTGTCAACAAAACGCGTTTTTCGACGAAAAATTCCGTGACTTTGCACAAAAAGCAGACGGAAAAATCTGCAATGTGACAAAGACGAAAGAAACGAGTTTTTCTTGTTTTTATGATAATGCAAATAATGTCCAATAAACTGGACTTTTTCTGATTTTTCAGGCAAAAATGAAAAGAGAACGGCGTTTTCTGTACTGCGGGAGAAAGACCGCCCGTCGGCAGAGAAAAAATGAAGATGTTGTGTACAACAACACCGCATTAAGATGGAATTAAGGCAGAGTTAAGAAAACTGCAAGAAAAGTGCTGAGTTATTCCATCTTGGAATGGACTTTCGGGAAAATCAAGGCGAATATCCCCCTTTTCATTTGCTGAAATCTGTTGTATTATGAATAACGGATATGGAATCTGAGCAAAATGCGCCTGGATGAAGCGCAAACAGGAATGATAAGAAAAATAAAGGGCAATAGGGGGAGAGCTACGATGGACGAAAAAGATTACGAGCTGCTGCACGCGCTGGACGAGACGCGCAACATCACCCACGCAGCGGACAAACTGTACATGACCCAGTCGGCACTTTCCAAGCGCATCAAGGCGCTGGAACAGGAGCTGGGGGTGGAGATCGTCCTGCGCTCACGGCAGGGCATCCGCTTCACGCCGGCCGGTGAACAGGTGCTGCTCCACAGCGCTGCCGCCGCCCGCGAGATGGAAAAGATGCGCCGCCAGCTGGCTTCCATCCAGGGCGAAGCCTGCGGCACCCTGCGGGCCGGCATCTCGGTGAACTTCTCCTACTACCGCCTGCCCGAGGTGCTGACCGAGTACCACAAAGCCTACCCGAAGGTACGCCTCGACATCGCTACCGGCCACAGCCGGAACATCTATCAGCAGATGCTGGACTCCTCGCTGGACGTGGCAGTGCTGCGGGGCGAGTATCCGTGGGACGGTACCCAGTTCCTGCTCTCGCAGGAGAATATCTGCCTGATCTGCAGCGAGGAGAACAAGGACAGACCCATCTCCGATTACCTTTATATCGACCACAGCAGCGACGCCACCATCAGCGCCCAGATGGCCCGCTGGCGCTACGAGAACGGCGTGACCAACGATGTGGGCAATTTTGTGGTGGATAACATCATGGTCTGCCGTGAGATGGTGGAGCGAGGCCTTGGCTGGGCGCTGATGCCGGAAGTGGCGCTGGATAACTTCAAGGGCTATGTCAAGCCCTGCACCTTCGAGAACGGCGAGCCCTTCGTCCGGCGCACCTATATTTTCTGCCAGAGAGATGCAGCCGCCCTGCCGCAGGTGCAGCTCTTTATGGACATGCTCAAAAAGCACCGCTGAGAGGAGAAAAACATGGAAACGACTGTTTCGCTGGTCCAGATGCTGGATGCACGGGAGCGCCGGGTGCAGCACCAGCAGGAGCTGCTGGCCCGGTACCACAAGCCTCTCATCTGCTTTACCATGAATATCTGCGGCCCGGTAAAGGATTCGCCCCTCATCCGGCGGGGCTTTGCGCGGGGGCGTCAGCTGCTGCGCCAGCAGTTTCTGAGGGCAAAGCTGACGCCGCTGTATCAGGACGCCGTCCGGGAAGTGACCGGCTGCGAGGCATTCTATGTGCTGGACGCCGACCCGCTGACCATCAAGAAATTTACCACCGACATCGAGGACGCCACCCCGCTGGGGCGGCTGTTCGACATGGACGTTATCCGTCCGGACGGCCTCAAAGTGGACAGAGAAGAGCTGGACCTCGAAGGCCGCCGCTGTCTCATCTGCGGCGGGCCTGCTAAGGTGTGCAGCAGCCGCCGCATCCATACCGTGGCCGAACTGCAGGAAAAGACGACGGAGATCTTGACCGAGGCCCGGGACGCGCAGGACATTGCCGACGCGGCCCGTCTGGCCGTCCGCGCCCTGCTCTACGAAGTGACCACCACCCCGAAGCCCGGCCTTGTGGACCGGCGCAACAGCGGAAGCCATAAGGACATGGACGTCTTCACCTTCATGGACAGCGCCGCAGCGCTCTACCCCTATTTTGAAGCCTGCGCCCGGACGGGCCGCGAGACGGCGAAACAGCCCGCGCCCGAGACCTTCGCGGCCCTGCGGCCTCTGGGCTGTGAGGCCGAGGGCGAGATGCTGGACGCCACCGGCGGCGTCAACACCCACAAGGGCGCGGTCTTTTCGGTGGGCATCGTCTGCGCGGCGCTGGGACGTCTCGACCGCTCCCTCTGGGCCGAAGCTGCCCGGGTGCTGGCGGAAGTATCCGCCATGACGGCGGGCCTGACCGAGAAGGATTTTGCAGGCGTCACTGCCGAAAACGCCGCCACCGTGGGCCAGAAGCTTTATATCCGGTACGGCATCACCGGTGTGCGCGGGCAGGTGGAAGCCGGACTTCCCGCAGTGCTGAATGTCGGTCTGCCGGTGCTGGAAGAGGGCCTTGCCAAGGGTTACGACTTCGACCGCGTCGGCGGCGGCGCACTGCTGGCCATCCTGGCCAACAGCACCGATACCAACATCATTGCCCGCTCGAGCCGGGAGCGTCAGCTGGCCCTCACCGAAGAGCTGAAAGCCCTTCTGGCCCAGACAACTTACCCGGACAAAGATGCCCTCGCGGCGCTGGATGACCGGTTCATTGCAGAAAATCTCTCGCCCGGCGGCAGTGCCGACCTGCTGGCGCTGACCTGGCTGCTCCATTTTGTTACTACTGAAGGGAATATCGATGAGTGAATATACCATTTCGCAGGTCTGTCCGACCGATAAAACCGTTCTGGCCCAAATCGACACACTGCTGAGTCAGGAGGGCATCCGCCGCGACGGCAATCTGGACTACATCTGCGCCATGTTCGACGAGGAATACAACGTCATCGGCACCGGCAGCTGCTTCGGCAACACCCTGCGGTGCTTCGCCGTCAGCAGCGCCCATCAGGGCGAGGGTCTGCTGAACCAGATCATCACCCACCTCATCGAGGTGCAGTGCGCGCGGGGGAATATGCATCTGTTTCTCTACACCAAGGTAAAAAGCTCCAAGTTTTTCGGCGACCTCGGCTTCTACGAGATCGCCCGGGTGGAGGATACCCTTGTCTTCATGGAGAACCGCCGCGACGGTTTCGGGGCTTATCTGCGCGATCTGGAAAAGACCAGGGCCGAGGGCAAAAGTGCGGCCCTCGTCATGAACGCGAACCCTTTTACCCTCGGTCATCAATATCTTGTGGAAAAAGCCGCTGCCGCCTGCGACACGCTCCACCTGTTCGTGGTCAGTGAGGACGCCAGCCTCGTGCCTTTCGCCGTGCGCAGGAAGCTGGTGGAGGCGGGCGTGGCCCATCTGCCGAATGTGGTGCTCCATGACAGCGGCCCCTACATCATCTCGAATGCCACCTTCCCCAGCTACTTCCTGAAGGATGAGGCCGCTGTCATCGACGGCCACGCCCGGCTGGACCTCGCCGTCTTTACGAAAATCGCGGCGGCGCTGAACATCACCGCCCGCTATGTGGGCGAGGAGCCTGCCAGTCAGGTGACGGGGCTTTACAACCAGATCATGTGCGAGCAGCTGCCCAAAGCGGGTATCGAGTGTGTCGTTGTACCCCGCAAAGAAGCAAACGGCAAGGCCATCAGTGCTTCCACCGTCCGCCAGTGCCTGCAGAGCGGCGATTGGGATACCCTCGAGACGCTGCTGCCCAGGACCAGCCTCGACTATTTCCGCAGCCCGGAGGCAGAGCCGGTGCTGGCACGCATCCGCAATGCGGGCAATGTCGTGCATTACTGAGAAAAACTTCCTCTCTCTTTGTGGTCATGACAACGAAAAGCGCAAACCAAAAAAGCAGACGCTGCACGAAGCGTCTGCTTTTTTGGTATCATTCAGTTTGTGGTCTGGGCGGCAGACTGTATCATCTTCCAGACAGACTCGATGCTCTGGCGTATCTGAGCCAGCGTGGCGATGTCCTCGTCACTCATCCGGGAAGCCGGGGGAGAGAGCACCGTCTTGGCAGAAGTCACCGTGCCGGTGAGCTGGATGTGGACGTTGTGGTCCGGGATGGTCAGCAGCACATGGATGGGCGTGGTCTTCGAGAAGAGAGCGTCCGTCGAAAAGCCGAGCACGAGGGTCGTGCCGTCGGCTGCGGCGGGGAACTGATAGTAGCGGTAGCCGTCTCGCGCGGCGGAAGGAGAGACTTTTTTCAGCCCCTTGAGCGAGAGGGTGAAGCCGGAAAGCTCCTGCAGCTCGACCTTGTTCGTCTCGACGCCCAGTACGGCGGCAGCCTGCGTCTGGGAGATGTAGTCTCCGAGACTCCACTCGGGCAGAAGAACGCTTGCGAGGGAGAGTTTATCGGTGACAGCCTGACGCAGAACGGTGTAGAGCTGCCCGATGTCGAAGAGCGTCTCTTCTGAGTCGATATAGACCCGGGTAAAGGGAGACGTCTTGACGGAGTCGTCTTCGTTGAGCTGGTAGAAAGAGAGCTGCAGCTTTCCGGGCGCATACTGCCCGCTGACACTGCCGCTGGAAGCGTTCACCCGCTCGAGGATGTTCAGCAGCGGCGGCTTATCCGGGCTGTTGGGCGCTATCTCATACCGGAAGGTGAAGGATGCACCGGTTTGCAGAGCCGAGATTTTGCTGTGCAGCTGGAAAAAGACCACGCCCACAGCGGCCACTACAGCCACCAGCACGACCGCTAAAGCAACAAACAGTGGATTGACACGTTTTTTTGGAGATGCCATCTGCAAGACCTCCTGTCATAGACTCTATGATTATAGCATACGAGCAGGCAGACAAAATGTCAAGCCGGAACTTGACGTTATCAGACGGTCAGCGTATACTGTCTGGTACGTCTTATATAAGGTAAAGGGAGGCAGAAATGAAAATAGCGATACTTGGCACCAGCGGCAGCGGAAAATCCACGCTGGCAAAGCGCCTGGGGGAGAGATACGGCCTGCCGGTGCTCCATATGGATACCGTGCATTTCCTGCCCGGCTGGGTGGAGCGGCCCTTCGCCGAGGAAGAAGCCATTGTCCGGCAGTTTCTCGACGAGAACGCAGGCGGCTGGGTCATCGACGGCAATTATAGCAAGACCTGCTATGCCCGGCGGCTGGAAGAAGCGGATAAGATCATCGTGCTCTGGTTTTCACCGCTGGTCTGCCTCTGGCGGGCGGTACGGCGCTGGCAGCAGAACAAAGGCCGTGTGAGGGAGTCGTCTGCGCCCGGGTGCGAAGAGAAGATAGATGCCGAATTTGTTCGCTGGATCCTCCACGATGGGCGCACGAAGCAAAAGTGGGCGCAGATGGAGAGGATCGGGGAAAAGTACCCGGAGAACTATATATTGATCCGGAACCAGCGGGAGCTGGAGGGGTTCTTAAAGGAACTTTGAACTGGTTCTCGCGCCGGTGGCGCGGGGGCAGAGCGCTTTTTCATTAAGGCTGATTGTTCTCTTTTGATGTCAAAAGAGAACCAGAAAACCACC
>OLRY01001898.1_pt1 | contig 16875 bp, 14 predicted proteins | sample 1672541 | NCBI WGS metagenome assembly OLRY01 (sample SAMEA3136697, study PRJEB25190) | human gut metagenome | biome: human gut; feature: human-associated habitat; material: faeces | place: Austria | collected 2013 | reverse complement strand
CTAAAGAGAAGCTTCATCTGAATGTTGTCCAGGGATATCGGATTACTGACGACTTCAGCATATTTGGCCAGATCTGCTTTTCCCCGGGTAAAGTAAAAATATTTGATCTCTTCAAAACTTCAGAGAAGGAAGAAGAAGTTCCCAGAGGCACAATACTGATCGACGCCTATACCTACTGGCAGCGTAACAGCGGCTGCGTAAACAACACAATCGCACACGAAGTCTATCATTGGCATCGTCACAGACTATATGCAGCGATAAAATCCATTCTCCGGAATGAAAGATTCATTGCCTGCCGCTGCCCTGCTGACATGGTATATCCCAATGAAAGCGAAGAGTGGACTGATGAGCAGCGTATGGAATGGCAAGCCAACAACTTGGCTCCCCGCATCCTTATGCCAATTGAGACATTCAAAACTAAGGTTGATGAGCTGTATCAACAATACAACTATGAAGATACGCCGTTGAAATTGGCAGTGCTCACATGCATCGCCGATGATCTCGCACACTTCTATGGTGTATCAAGGCAGTCTGCCCTCATTCGCATGACAGAGACCGGTTATCCTGAAGCAAAGTCTGTACTGCAAGCCATAAACGAAAAAGAATGGCATTCCTACGTCAGCCTCGAAGATGTTTTCTATGAGTACAGCACTAATGGCGATTTCCGCAAGCTCATTGACTCCGGCAGATTCAAGTATGTTGATGGATATGTTGTCATCAACGACGAAAAGTATATCACCGCTGATGAAACCGGAAAGGCTACTCTTACCGAATACGCCTGGGACAATCTCGATGAATGCACCTTGTCCTTTGGTTGGCAGCGGATACGTCGTGCATCTGCAAAAGAAGTTCTTCCCGAGATCATATTCCATCGTGAAAATGATGAGCAGGACATATCCAAATATGATGCTGTTCATAATACTGCAGTCTTACAGTTGTCAGAGGATCTTCAGCGCAGAAATAAGAACTTTGAGGAAAACGAGAAAATACATTTACTCTCTACAGCAAACAAGAACTGTTGGGAATATATCTTCGAAGTCATCAACATCAAAGGTATCAGCAAAGCTCACTTCTGTACTCTGACTGAGCTCGGAGAAGAAAACTATAGAAAGGCAGAAAGAGGCTTAAAGAACGATCCGACAGTCAGAACAATCGTCGCAATAGGTGTAGGCCTATCCCTCGATATAGAAACAGTCGACAAGATGCTCTATCTTGCCGGCAGAAGCTTCAAAGATACTCCAGAAGATAGAGCCTTACGTTTCTGCATTACCGGTCTCTCCGGGCATCCTTTATCAGACTGCAATGATTTCCTTGCTGCCAGAGGATACGAAACTCTTGGCACAAAACAACGTCTATAGCACTTTTAGCCGCTATTCCATCACTGGGATATGTGGCTTTTTCTTTTTCAAAAATATTTCCGACTCGGTGAGTCGCGATTCGCCCACAATATCCCTCATTCAGTACTGAATTCTATATAAGCAGATCCGCTGAAACCCGCAGAAATGCGGGCTTTTTTGTTGTCTGCAATCCGACTTGGTGAGTTTTGGGGATTTCCTTTATAGCTATTATGATGGACTTAGCTTCAATGAGATTGCTTCTTTAGCGCTGAAGATGGTTCTACCGTCTCACTGAAGCCACCATGTGAATCACGTCAGCCCATGTAGAACAGGCTGGCCAAGCAAACCAGGAGGAATCCGAAATGACTGCCCACCTAATAGGGACAATTTCATATCGCCATAATGCGGATTCCTCCGTGCAAATCTACGGAGGAAACGTATTATGGACGATAACAAGTTCAACCAATACACCGATAAGAAAGCGTACAACAACCTTCCAACACCGGAAAGACAGCACCTTGCCCCGTTCCTTGTAGAGGACTGGGACACAGTAAAAGCGATGGATCTTAATCGCGAGAACCTTGAAACCTGGCACTTCAGCGGCATCCCCGTTTTAGTTGCCTTCACACCTGAGCAATTCCCCGGCACCATTTCAAGTATCCCATGAAACTTGATACACTGAGCTTTGGTGGAATCACCACACTTAGATGTACATGATCCACGCATACTGCACCTGCAATAATCTCAACATTTTTGTATTTGCATAATGTGCTTAAGATTTCTCTTACATCCTCTCTCACTTTTCCATACAATACCTTCTTGCGGTACTTCGGAATGAAAACTCAGGGTTGTTTCCAACTACACTATTCTCCCCAGCATAGCTGGGGGGATTAGGCTTTTCATTCAAATTCCCATTCGATTGTGAGGTTTACTTGCCGGTGTTAGAATTCTTCCCTTCGTTCTTGGTGCGGTAGTAATCTTCCATCTCCACATCAAGCGTTATATAGGATTCTTTCTTAGGTCTTTGGGTGTTGCTCAAGAGGCACACAGTTTCAACATGCTCCGTAAAGCAGAACATATCTGTCGGCTGTATCTTCTCCACCTTATACCCGTTTCCCGTCAGATATTTTAAATCCCGTGCCAGTGTCTCCGGATTGCATGAGATGTACACTACCTTCCCTGGCTGCAATTTTACCACAGAGGAGAGAAACGCCTCGTCGCTTCCTGCGCGCGGGGGATCCATGAATACCACGTCGACGCTTACGTTTTGTTCTGCCAGGTCTGTCATGAATTTTCCGGCGTCGGCGTTATAGAATTGCGTGTTTGTGACAGCATTTCGTTTTGCGTTTATGCGGGCGTCGCGAACTGCATCACAATTTAGCTCCACACCAATGACTTCTTTTGCCTCTGCTGCTGCGATTAATCCAATCGTGCCGATTCCGCAGTAGGCATCCAGCACGCGCTCTTTTCCGGTAAGATGTGCATAATCGATAGCAGTCCGGTAGAGGACTTCGGTCTGCACCGGGTTGACCTGATAGAAGGATTTTGCGGAGATGCGAAAAGTCTTTCCAAGCAGCGTGTCCTCGATATAGCCGGGTCCATAGAGCACCTTTTCTTTTTCGCCAAGCACCATGCTGGTCTTTTTATCGTTTACATTTAAGATGATGGTGGTGATATCGGGATGGAGCCTGCGCAGCGCCGCCACAAAATTGTTTTTGGACGGAAGGATCGGACTTGCAAGCACCAGAACAACCATAATCTGCCCGCTCTGGAAGCCCCGGCGCACCAGCACGTGACGCAGAAGTCCATAACCGGTATCCTCATCATAGGTCTTGATCTTGAAGGATTTCAGAAGTCCACGGATACTGCGGATAATTTCTGCGGATTTCTGATCCTCGATCAGACACTGCTCTACCGGAATGATTTTATGGGTATTTTCCTGGTAGGTACCGGAAATGACCTCCCCGTTCCGCGTCCTGCCGAAAACAGCGTGTACCTTATTGCGGTAGTAATACGGATTTTCCATGCCAATAATCGGGTTGACCTTTCCGAAGGGTTTGAGAAGTTTCTCCACCTGGCGCTGCTTGATTTTCAGTTGCTGCGCATAAGGAATGCCCTGGAACTGGCAGCCGCCGCATTTCTTCTGAACCGGGCACATCGGCATATCGCTGTGTCGTCCCTCCGACATCTCGCTCTCTGCCGCATCACTGCATCGTCCACCTGTTGTCCCGGTTCCTGCCCCATCACTGCGCCGTCCACCTAGTATCCCGTTTCTTGCCGCATTTCCGCGTTTTCCTTCAGATTGCCGTTTTTTCATATTTTTATGCAGGCTCCCGCTTCCCTGCGCACCCAGATCATTTTTCTCTCTCATTTTTTGCTGCCCGCTCTTTTTTTCGGTTTTTCCTTCTCTTTTTCCTTTTCTTTCTCTTTGTCCTTCTCTTTTGCATCTTCAAAGACGGCGCGGATCTGCTTTCCCTCGCCCTTTGTACGGATGCTTGGGATGCTGCTGATATACTCCTTCAGCCGCGAATAGCCGTAATCGCGCACTTTAAAATCCTTAAACTGCAGGTGAATTTTATTGCCGAGCGGTCCAAGGGCAATGCCGACGCTGCCGCTGTTCTGCACCTGCTCAACAATATATTTTTCCAGGCTTTCTTTGCGCCCCGGATCTTCGTAGAGAGCCACGGACATTTTGGAGCCGTCACGGATGACTTTCAGCTTCGGGAAAGTTTCCAGGAATTTATAAAGCATACTATACCCATAATTACGCACATCGAAGTCTGGGTAAAGCTTCACCAGACGGCTGCCAACCTCGCCGAGTCCGGTTTCCTTGTCGTTGTTCTGATTTTCTGTAATGATCTTGATGACCGCTTCCTCCACCTGCTCGCGGCTCACCACATCCGTCTCGCCGGATTTGTGTGCTGTCTGTTCCACTGCCGAAACCACAGGTGCTTTCTCTTCCTTCTCTGCGGTGCTGTCTTCAAGCAGCAGTTCCAGCGTTGTAAAAATGTTGCACGCCTGCCGGAAGGGAATCGGCGTTTTTGCCTCGCCCATGCCGATTACGTTCTGGCCGCTCTCACGCAGACGGCTCGCCAGCCTGGTAAAATCGCTATCGCTGGACACCAGACAGAAGCCGTCCACATTGCCGGTATACAAGATGTCCATCGCGTCGATGATCATCGCTGAGTCGGTAGCATTCTTCCCCTGCGTATAGCTGTACTGCTGGATCGGACTGATAGAATTCTGCAGCAGCACCTCCTTCCAGCTCGCGTGCTGGGTACTCGTCCAGTCTCCGTAAATTCGTTTATAAGTAACGTTTCCGTATTTCGAAAGCTCATCCAGGATCGGTTTGATATATTTTGCGGACACATTATCCGCGTCGATTAACAGTGCATATTTTTCTTCACTCATTTAGTCAACTCCTTTTTTCTTGCAGATATCCTGCAGACAGCAGCGGTCACAGTACGGCTTCGTCCGCGCCGTGCATATTTCCCTGCCGTGATAAACGAGCCGATGGCAGAAATCGCTCCCTTCCTCGGGAGGAATGATCTTCCAAAGCTCCATCTCCACCTTTTTCGGTTCCTTGATGCCGTCCACCAGTCCCATGCGGTTCACCAGACGAATGCAGTGCGTATCCGTCACGATCGCCGGTTTGCCGAACACATCACCCATGATCAGATTGGCGCTCTTGCGCCCCACGCCCGGCAGTTTCAGCAGCGCATTGAAATCCTCCGGGATTTTTCCGTCGTACTCCTCCTGCAGCATCTTCATACAGGCGCTGATATCGCGTGCTTTGCTGTGTCCGAGACCGCACGGCTTTACGATGCGCTCGATATCCTCCACGTCGGCCTCCGCCAACGCCTTCACGCTCGGATATTTTTCAAACAATCCTTCCACAACCACATTCACCCTGGCGTCGGTGCACTGCGCCGCCAGGCGCACGCTCACCAGCAGCTTCCAGGCCTCGTCGTAATCCAGCGTACAGCCCGCATCCGGGTATTCCTTCTTCAGGCGCTCAATGATCTCCAGCGCCAGCTCTTTCTTTGTCATACTTCTCCTCCTGCGTACCTTATATTTACACATCTCCTGTTCACGATATCAAACCAGAAGATGCCTGACAGATTATTCCGTACTGTGAATCTGCGCGCTGCTTCTGTCCGCGCAGAACAAATGTCGCCCTCTTTCGCCTCACAGCGTCGGCATCAGCTTCCGGTTCAGAACCAGCGCCAGTACAAACGCCGCCGCATCCGCCACCGCCTGCGCGCACTGAACGCCACGGATACCGAAGAAAAACGGCAGGATCAGCACCGCGGGCAGAAAGAAGATTCCCTGTCTGGAGGCCGCGAGCACGCTTGCCGGAACGGTGCGCCCGATCGTCTGAAACAACATATTGTTCAGAATGATCCAGCCCGTGAGCGGCAGCGTGACGCATTGCATACGCAGCGCCAGGGTGCCGATCTCGATAACCTCCAGATCGTCTTTGCGGAAGATCGCAACCAGATCGCCGGAAAAGACAAAGCCGAGGATAGCGAGCACGATCAGCACGCCCGTCGCCAGCTTCACACAGAACCAGAACGCTTCCTTTACGCGCTTAATGTTGCCTGCGCCGTAATTGAAGCCGCAGACCGGCTGGAAGCCCTGCCCGAAGCCGATCACTGTGGAGCCTGCAAAGAATGCGATGCGCATCACGATAGACATTGCCGCGATCGCCGCGTCGCCGTAAGGACCCGCCGCCAGATTCAGCGCAACCGTGGCGAGACTAGCAAGTCCCTGCCGGCAGAGCGAGGGCAGTCCGCCGCCGAAGATCTGCCCGATCAGTGACGGCAGATATTTCATGTTCTTCATGCGCAGCGGAACGCAGTTTGATACCTTCATTCCGACAAGCAGCAAAACAAAGGACACAAGCTGGCTGAGGATCGTCGCCCAGGCCGCGCCTGCGATTCCCATATCAAACACGAAAATAAATACCGGGTCCAGGATCACATTGAGCACCGCTCCGGTTGTGATCCCGATCATTGCATAAAACGCACTGCCCTGAAAACGCAGCAGATTGTTCATTGTCAGCGACGCCGTCATGTACGGAGCCCCGATAAGGATCACGCTCAGATACTGCTTGGTGTAGGGAAGAATTGTGTCGGTGGAGCCGAGAATGCGAGACAGCGGCTCCAGAAAAAGCTGTCCGCCGATCAAAATAAACAGACCACAGACAAGCGAAGAAAAAAAGCCGCAGGAAGCAAGATGCTCCGCCTCGTCAATCTTCTGTGCGCCGAGCTTGCGCGATACGGAGTTGCCGGAGCCGTGACCGAATAAAAAGCCGAGCGCCTGTATGATGGACATCAGCGGAAATACGACACCAACCGCCGCCGTAGCGCTGGTGCCGAGCTTTCCAACGAAAAAAGTGTCCGCCATATTATAAAATGAAGTAATCAGCATACTGATGATCGTCGGCACCGAAAGCCGCGCGATCAGACCCGGTATCGGCGCCGTCGCCATCATGTGTTGTTTTTCTGCCTGTGTCATTATCCCAAAATCCCCTTTCCTTAAGCATAGCGAAACAAGAGCCTGCCAGGGCAGACTCTTACAAGTACACGGTTCTTTCCGTGATGGTTTTCCTGTTTACGATTCCTTATGCAGCTTATCCTCCACTTCTTTTTCCTCCTGCCGGATCTCCCAGTGAATGAGGAAGGTAAGTGCGGCGCGCAGCACAATAATACCGGCAACAATAGCGATCTCTTTCCACTCACGCACGACAACGGTGCGCAAAATCTCGCTGCCAAGCTTAAACTCCAGCCCCATGGCAAGCCCTTTTGCCAGATAAATTCTGGTGTCAGGTCTGCGCGTGACATATTTATAAAGACTGACCAGACTTGTGCAGATGATCACACCGACGCCGATATATTCAAAGATCAAGATGCCGCATTCTACCAGAAACTCCAGCAGCGAATTTAAAAAAGCTATCATTTTCCGCCCATCCTTATCATATGCAGGATTCTTCCTAATGTCTAGTATACAGACTGAAAAGCGGCGTTGTCAAGCCTGCTTTTCGGCAGCATCTCCAGCTCCTCCGTAAAAATGCAGTTCGGGATGGTGTTTTCGCGCACCGCCGCCTTACATTCCTCCAGATTCATCCAGCACACGCTCTCCACCTCGGATGCCTGCAGCGTCAGATTTTCCGGCTCCACATCTCTCCAGACACAGTACACATTGCTCACCTGGTAATCGTTGAATGGTTTTCCATGAAATTTTGCCTCAAAATGAAATCTGCGCTGCCAGCAGTAAATCAGCTCTTCCACTTCCACCAGAAGTCCCAGCTCCTCACGCAGTTCCCGGATCGCGGAGGGAACGAAATCCACGCCTGCCGGAATATGGCCGGCGCTGGAGATGTCATAGCAGCCGGGATACGAATCCTTATTCTTGCTGCGCTTCTGCAGGAGCACCTCCGTTCCGTTTTTGCCCTCACGCATCAGCCAGACATGGGAGGTACGGTGACGTATCCCTTTTCTGTGCGCCGTCTCCCGCTCGACTGTCTCTCCCGTCGGGCAGCCATTTTCATCTACGATATCCAGTAATTCCATTTCGGTTCCTCCTGCATCATTTTTCCTGCGCTGTTACAGACTATACACTACGATTGCCGCGTAAAGCGCCACCGTAACCAGCGTATGTACGGAGAGCGTGGTGGCAACATATTCTCCATCTTTTCCAACATCGGAGAAAATCGGTATGATAAACGGCGCGGGGAGCGCATAGAGTACCATCAGCGCGATCTCCAGTTCCTTATCGAAAGGAAAGATGCGGAAAATAACCAGATTGCTGACAAGCAGCAGCGCGCCCATAATGACAAGGCGCAGCACGATCGTTTTAAGAACCGGCAGGAACAGTTCCTTTTTCAGATTCAGCTCGTAGCCGACCATCAAAAGAACGACCGCACTGACCGGCGCCGTAATCATACTGACGACAGACTTCACAATACCGCCTGCCGCCGAATTCATGACAACATTTCCCACTCCCGCCGCTCCAAGCACGATCCCGAACACCATACCAAGAAAGCATTTGTTGGAAATCATATTTTTCAGCAGCTTTTCCGCCTTCACCTCGCCGCCGTCCACAGAAGTAAGCAGCCCCAGCCATACGGTATATGCAAACACCGTCTGCCCAAGATCGACTGCCGCAAAGCCCGACTGGCTGCCTGTGATCAACCCGTAGAGGGCATAGCCGAGCATCCCGCCCTCTGCACTGGCAACAAGAAACGGCAGATATTTTCCATAAGGCTTTACCAGCGGACGCAGCAGAAAGCCAAGTGCGATCGCCGCCCCAAAGCCCAGATAAACCACCAGAAAAACTACCACCACACGCAGACTGTAGCTGGCAGTAAAAAACGCATTAAACAGCACTACCGGCAGCATGATGTCCCCCAGAAGCGCCTTTAGTCCTTTCAGGCCATTCATATCAAAAATCTGTCTGCGGTTGCAGAAATAACCGATACCGATCATTAGAAGTACCGGCAGAACCATCTCAACTACCCGTAATCCCATACTCTTCTCCCTTATCACATTTTCGCGTTACCTGTATTATACCACATCAGACGGGAGGAACTCCCGTCTGATTGTTTTAGCCTTTTAATGAATTGCGTCGAGATAAAACTCGTATGCTTCCTTGTCTGTAAATCCTTCATGCACAATCTTTGCAACCGCCTGTGCCATCTCTACCGGATGCTCGCTCTGGAAAATATTTCTTCCCATATCGACGCCTCTTGCGCCCTTGGAGATTACGGTATACGCAAGATTGAGCGCCTCCGGCTCCGGAAGCTTCTTTCCCCCTGCCACAACAATCGGAACCGGACACGCTGCAACGATCTCCTCGAAGTTATCACAATTATAAGTTTTTACAAGCTGAACGCCCATCTCTGCCACAATTCTTGTCGCCAGCTTAAAGAAACGGTCGGTGCGCGCCATATCCTTTCCAACCGCAACGACGCCCAGCGTCGGAATGCTGTAGCGCATACCCGCATTGATCACTTTTGAAAGATTGTCAATGCTGGAGAGCTGTCCGTCCGCGCCGATAAAAGTCTGTACTGCCATGCAGTCTGCGTTCATACGGATCGCATCCTCAATGTCTACCGCAACCACCTCGTGCGACAGATCATCATTCAGCATAGAGGACCCGGAGGATACACGCAGTGCAATGCCCTTCGTGATCTGGGGCGGCACACAGGTGCGGATAGCTCCTCTTGTTCCCATAAATACGTCAACATACGGCGCCAGCTTCGGAAGAAGCAAATCAAGCCGCTCCAGACCGGCCGTCGAGCCCATGAAATATCCATGGTCAAACGCAAACATTACAGAATTCCCACTCTTAGGGTTGAAAATATTGGAAAGGTGCTTCTGCATTCCCCAGTCGAGATTATTTGCCCCCTTTACGTAAAAGCCCTCATTATTCGCAAACGGAATATCTACCTTATAATCTTTCGCTACCTTAAGTCCGTCTTTATCTGCCATTCGTTCTCCTCTTTTCTTAATAAGTTTTCACCTGCTTTTCCGCGGGCTGCGCATCCTCGCGGAAATCACGATTGCATTATACCTGAAAAAGGCTGCTGCAAGCAACAGCCTTTTTCGGTAAATTTCAAGTCAAACCTTAGAAGTTGTAATTATCCATGTTGCTTTCGTCGAAGATCGCACGCTCCGGAAGAAGCACAACACCATTGTTTGTGTCTGCCGTTGCAGCGCCCTCTGCGATACTGTCATTTGCCTCAACAGTTACATCGCCGATTTCCGGAATGGAAATGGTATCGCCAACTGCCACTTCGTTGCCAGCTGCAAGGTAAGCTGCTACATAGCATCCCATAGCGCCCTGGATCTTGCAGTCCCAGAGACCCCATTCATAGAGAACGCCTGCTTTGCAGTATTCCTTGATGGAATTCGGGGAAGCGAAACCGGTGATCGTAATGTCGTCTTTGGTAAGGCCTGCGTTCTGGGCTGCCTGAAGCTGTCCCGGAAGAGCCGTGGAGTCGTTGCAGATAATGAGGTCAACATCTGCATGGTCTGCAAGTACGGCAGCACCAACCGTAACAGCCTTCTCAGAATCCTGTTCACTGTAGTAGTTTTCCGGCGCTACATTTTCCCAGTTCGGATAGGTTTCCTTAATGTAAGCTTCACCGGCCACCTGCCAGGAGTTCTGGTCAGTTACAGTAGCCTGTGAGTAGTGCCAGCAGTATTTGATCGCATCCGCTGCCGGGTCTTTGCCGCGTTTTGTCAGAGCGTCAACGCCCATATCAACCAGCATCTTGCCAAGAACCTCCGGGGTTCCCTGCGATACCATCAGCGCACGGTCTTCTACATTTGCGTCAGAGTCCCATGTGCAGACGGTGATGCCTGCGTCCGCCGCTTCCTTCAGCGCATCCGATACGCCCGCCGCGTCAACGGTGGAGATACAGATCGCGTCAACACCCGTGTTGATCGCCTGATGAATAACCTCTACCTGCTCGGCAGCGCCTGCTACGGAGTTGCCCATGTACTCAACGGTAATTCCCCATTTTTCTGCGTACTCCTGGGCGCCGTCGTTTGCAGACTCGAAGAATGCATTTCCTGTCAGCTTCGGGATAAAAGCAACGGTCATTCCCTCAACAGACTCGCTTGCGAAGCATGTCATTGCTCCTCCGGCTACCATAGCTGTCGCCAGCATTCCAGCCAAAACCTTTTTCATCATAATTTCTTTTCCTCCTTTTTATAAAAGATTTTTATATATCTAGGGTCCTTCCCCTAAACATCGTATTTATGCCGCCTTCCTGTTTTTCTTCATCCTTGCAAGAAGGTTTGTGACCGACGGATGCGAACCGAGCGACCTTCCGAGCACCACCACCAGAAGCAGGATCCCCACCGGGATATCCAGGTACTGTGTGCCCACCTTGAAGCAAAGCGGAAGCCCGAATCTCAGCAGACCGATCACCATGGATGCCAGCGCCGTTCCGATAACATTCCCCTTTCCTCCGGTGCTCAACGTGCCGCCAAGCACTACCGCCGTGATGATATTCAGCGTAAAATTAGAACCGAGGTCACTCTTTGCCGTGCCAAGGTATGCCGTCAGAACAATACCCGCGACTGCCGCGCTCACAGCGGAAAGAACATAAGTACTCATAATCACCAGGCGCGTATTGATGCCGGAATATTCCGCCGCCTCCTGGTTTACGCCGACCAGGAACACTCTTCTTCCATATTTTGAGCGGTGAAGAATGATATAGGCGATCACTGTCAGCGCCAGGAAAATCAACAGCTGGCTCGGTATCAGACCGAAAAGCTTATACTTCGATACAATTTTAAAATAATCCGGAAATCCGCTGATCCCCTGGTAGCTCGCCGTCGACGCCAGATTCGATACCAGCAGCGCGATCCCTGCGTACAGAAACTGACCTCCCAGAGTGACGACCATCGCCTGCACCCCGCAGTACGCTACAAAGAACCCGGAAAGTGCGCCGCAGAGCGCCGCGATCACTACCGCAAGCAGAGCAGCCGCCCAGATATTGAACCCGAAGTCCTGCCAGGAAACGCCGATGATGATAGACGTCAGGCCTACGATCGAACCCGCCTGGATGTCGATACCGCCTGTGATCATAACAAACGTTACAAACAGGGAGATAATGCAGATCGACATAAAATCATTCATACTGTTAAACAGCAGCGCCGGCCGCAGAAACTTTGGGTTTGCACTGCCGAAGATGATAAATTCAGCCACCAGAATACACAGCAGCACCATCTCCCAGCTTTTCAGGAACTCTTTTATTCTTGTGGAAAAGGATTTTTTCATTTACATCTCCTCCTTTCCCGCTGTACGCGCCGCCAGACGCTCCCTGCGGTTCTTCTCCGCCGTCCGCTTCTGCATCAGCGCGTCCACAACAACGATGGTGATCAGCATGATGCCCGTGATAGTATCGTCGTAGGTAGAGCCAAGCTCCATAAATACCAGCAGGCGGCTGATGCTCGCCATGATAACGGCTCCGATGGAAGCTCCGATCACGCTTCCCACGCCGCCCGAAAGACTGATGCCGCCGAGCACGCACGCCGCTACCGCTTTCATTTCATAGCCGTTTCCGGAAGTGGCAGTGATGAAACCGATCCTGGAGGAAAACACAATTCCGGAAATCGCCGCGAAAATACCGCAGATCACATATGCCACGACCTTTGTCTGTACCGCCGGGATGCCAACCAGCGTCGCGCCGCCCGGATTATCCCCGACTGCAGTAAAATATCTGCCCCGCTTCGTATTCTTCAGCAGGAGATGTACGATGACCACAGCGATCGCCGTCACGGTAAAGCAGATACTGATGTTCCCGATAAACGTATTTGTGTAAAGCTGCTTGAAGGATGCCGGCAGGTTTTCCACCCACGCACCGCCCGTGTACACATACATCATGCCGCGCATCACGCCGTTGGTGCCAAGGGTGAAGATAAGGGAGGGGACTCCCATCACCGCAACGCCCCAGCCGTTAAAAAGCCCGAACAGCACGCCGATCAGAATGCCTGTAATAAAGGCAAGCGCCCAATTCTGTCCATCGCGCAGCATACACGATACAACCGTTGCCGTAAATCCAAGGTTTGCACCGACTGATACGTCGATCTCCCCGACGATAATGGCAAACGCCATACCAACAGAGATCAGAATATACACCACACTGTCGTTGAAGCACGCCACAATATTGTCTGCCGTGAGGAAGCTCGGATTCAGGATCCCAACGAGCACAAACAGCGCCACGAGAAACAGAAAGCTGCTGAGCTCCCGTATTTTCAATAACCGCTTCATGCTCCCACCCCCTCATTCTTTGTGATGCCAAAGGATGCAGCCATCAGATTATCCTGATTAATCTCTTCTCCTTTAAATTCTCCATTGATCCTGCCCTGGCATACTGTCATGACGCGATCAGAAAGCTCAACGATTTCTTCCATATCCGAGGAAATCAGGAGCACTGACACTCCCTGGTTCCGGAGCTGGTGGATGATCGCGTACACATCGCCCCTGGCTGCCGCGTCGATCCCGCGCGTCGGCTCATCGAGAATGACAAGCTTCGGCGATGTGGAGAGACTGCGCCCGATCACGACTTTCTGCTGGTTTCCGCCCGAGAGACTGCCAACCGTCTGATCCTGCCCGGTCACCTTGATGCGAAAGTCGTCGATGTACTTCTGCGTCATATTGTATTCCGCTTTACGGTTCAGAAGAAAGCTGCCCATAGGTTTTTCTCCAAGCATGGCGCTGGTCGTGTTTGCCGCCACATCGCTGAGCTTGAATAATCCATGATAGTGGCGGTCCTCCGGCACATAATTCAGTCCCGCCTCCATTACTTTTCTGGTAGAAAGCCCGGTAATATCGTTTCCGTCCAGAATCGCTTTTCCGCCGAGCACCTTATCCTTGCCGAATACCGTGGTGGCAAGCTCTGTTCTGCCCGCGCCGATCACTCCGGCAAGTCCGAGAATCTCTCCCGGATAAACCTTCAGGGAAATATCGCTGAAGCCATAGCCGCTGAAATGCTGCAGTTCAAAGACAGGCTTCTGACTGTAATCCACACCCTTTAGCTGATCCTTTAATTTGTTTTCCTTATCCTGCACATCCGGAGGAAGCAATCCCTTCACAAGCGCTTCCCGCGTAAATTCCTCCACCGGTCCGCGCACCGGGATCTTTCCGTCTCTCATGATCGCAACGTCTGTGGCGATCTCAAAAACCTCCGCCAGACGGTGCGTGATATAAATAATGCCGATGCCCTTTTCCCGCAGCTCGTTCACACTTTTGAACAGGCTTTTTACCTCGTCGAATGTGAGCGCGCTGGTCGGCTCGTCCAGAATCAGTATCTGTGCGTGTCTCAGAAGACCTCTTAATATCTCGACCATCTGCTGCTCCGCAATGGAAAGGCTGCCCGCTTTTCTGTTTAAGTCCAGATTCCAGCCGATCTCCCTGATCAGCTCCGTCAGTTCCCTGCCCAGCTCCGCCGGCTTTTTACTGAAACCGATGATGATATTTTCCTTTACCGTCATATTCGGAAAAAGCATCGGTTCCTGCGGCACCATATAAATCCCGCTTGCAAGCGCCGCACTGGTTTTGTTGGAAGTAACCTTTTCGCCTCTGACAAAAATCTCGCCGCTGTCGTGCTGGTAAATGCCCATGATGATTTTCATCAGCGTACTCTTCCCGGCGCCGTTGCCGCCGATCAGCGCAAGAACCTCTCCCTCACACAGCTCCAGGCTGATTCCCTTCAGTACCTCATTCATGCCGAAAGCCTTATGTACATTTTTTATCGTTAAAAGCGCTTTCCAGGACAAGAAGCCTCCTCCTTTCGTCAAATGTTTTCATTTAGAAATAATGTTTGAGTATACTATACACCTCTGCACCCACATTTGTCAACACGCAAATTGTCGATATTTTACAGAGCGTTTTTGGCTCTCTTTTTATTTTTTATACATTTTGAATATTGATTTTTTTAAATTGTGTATATTTTTATGCATTTTAAATATTTTTGTTCCCATGTTAAATTCTGTTGACATACACGCTTTTTCATGCTAAACTTCCATTATAAGCAGAACATTTGTTAGCTTTTCAAACTTTTGTTAATCTTTCACAGGAGGAGCAACTATGTCTGAAGAATACGATTATGAAGATATTCTGCTCGTAAAGGTTGCATGGTATTATTATATGGAAGGGCTTACCCAGCAGACCATCGGGGACTATCTGGGGATTCCCCGTCTGCGTGTAAACCGCCTGCTGGACAAGGCGCGCAGAACCGGCATTATTCATTTTTCCGTGCGCAACAGCGACAGCAGCCGTATGCAGATCGAAAAACAGCTTATCACACGCTTTCATCTGAAGGACGCATTTATCGTCCCGCCCGCCGTGGACGGCAAGGATAACAACGAAAGCGTCGCGCAGGCAGCCGCTATGTACATCAACGAGCGTCTTGATAAATCCAGCTATATTAATATGGGATACGGCGACACACCAAGCCGCGTCCTGAATCACCTTGCGAATAATTCCGAGTTTCCGGTGAATGTCGTTTCCCTCACCGGGGGCGTCAATTATTACCTGCCGAATACACAGTCCACCATCTTCAACGCAAAGCTGTATCTGATGCCGACTCCGCTGGTGATGACCGACCCGAAGATCGTGTCAGTAATGGAAAAGGAGCCGGGCGTCGAGCAGATCCGCAACATGGTATCGCTTGCGAAAATGACCGTGATCGGTATCGGAAGCATGAACAAGGGTGCTACTATTCTCACGAACGGCACGCTCTCCTACAATGATTTCCTGCTGCTCTCCATGAAGGGCGCAGTCGGGGACATGCTGTGTCATTTTATCGACAGGGACGGCAGACTGGTTCCTTCCGATATCGAGGACCGGCTCATCAGTACTTCGCTGGAAACACTGAGATCCCTGGACAACGTAATCGGCGTTGCCGCCGGGGAGAACAAGGCAGAGGCAATTCTTGCCGCGCTGCGCGGCGGATATCTGGATATTCTTATCACAGATGAAACCACAGCGGCAGGCATTTTAAAAAGCAGTGAATAATCAATAAAAAAGGAGGGTTTTTATGGCAGAACAATTTTTAATGGCGATCGACGCCGGTACCGGAAGCGTGCGTGCCGTACTCTTTCGCACAGATGGCACGCAGCTAAGCTGTGTGCAGAGAGAATGGGAACATCGGGAGGATCCCCGCTATCCGGGCAGCATGGATTTTGACTGGGTACATAACTGGGATCTTGCCTGCGACTGCATCCGCGGCGTACTTGAGGAAACCCGCATTGATCCGAAGCAGATCGCGGCCGTTTCCACCACCTGTATGCGGGAGGGCATCGTCCTCTACGACAAAGACGGAAACGAGGTCTGGGCATGCGCCAACGTTGACGCGCGCAGCAACGACGAGGTAGGAAAGCTCATCCACATGGATCCGGAGCTGGAAAAAGAGATTTATCTGCAGAGCGGTCAGACCTATGCGCTTGGCGCTCTCCCGCGTCTGCTCTGGGTAAAAGATAAAATGCCGGAGATTTATGAGAAGGTTGCCGAGATCGGTATGTTCAACGACTGGCTGATCCGCAGGCTGACCGGCGTGGAGGCTGTAGAGCCAAGCAACGGTTCTACCACCGGTATTTTTGACCTGCGAAGCAGAAGCTGGGATGCTTCGATCGCCCGCAAATGCGGACTGCGCGACGATATTTTCCCGCCGGTCATGGAATGCGGAAGCATTATCGCAAACGTAAACGCAAAGGGCGCTGCGGATACCGGGCTTGCCGAAGGCACCCCGGTGGTAGTGGGCGGTGGAGACTGCCAGCTCGGATCGATCGGCGTGGGCGCAACGGAGCCGAACCAGGCGGCTGTTTTTGGCGGCAGCTTCTGGCAGTATGAATTTAACACAGCGGACGGCGCTACCGATTCCAAGTGCCGTGTGCGTGTAAACTGCCATGCCGTACCCGGCGTCTGGCAGTATGAGGCTCTTGCTTTCAAGCCGGGGCTTGTAATGCGCTGGTTCCGCGACGGCTTCTGCCAGCTCGAAAAACAGCAGAGCGCCGCT
>OLRY01001877.1_pt1 | contig 16993 bp, 8 predicted proteins | sample 1672541 | NCBI WGS metagenome assembly OLRY01 (sample SAMEA3136697, study PRJEB25190) | human gut metagenome | biome: human gut; feature: human-associated habitat; material: faeces | place: Austria | collected 2013 | reverse complement strand
GTATGATCTGGGTGTAGATCGAGACGGCGTACCCAAAATGATGCGCAAGCGGGATTATCTTGCGGATATGTCCGGACAGATCGGAATGAATCTGGTCGCAAATGTCGTAGGACAGCTTACATACTTCTACACGGATAAGGTAGGGCTTGCAGTCGGCGGTGTAGGTATTGTGATGCTGATATCAAAGATCGTAGACGCGCTGACAGATCTGTGGTTTGGAAATATCATTGACCATTCAAAAGGCGGAAACAGCAAATATTACCGCTGGATTTTGCGCCTGATGGTTCCATATTCAGCCGTGGTTGTTATGCTGTTCTGCGTTCCGATTCAGGCAGGCCAGATACCGGCACTGATCTATGCGTGTGTAACGAATATCCTGCTGTCGGCAGTTTGCGGAACCTTGATTGGAACGCCGATGTCTGCGGTTATGGTTGTAAGGACCAACAGCCAGAGCGAGCGTGAAAGCATGGGAGTCTTCCGTGCAGTAGGCAGCTATGGCGCGGGAATGTTTACTGCGATTGTCACGATACCGCTGACAAATATATTAGGGGGCACGCAGATCGCATGGATCAAGTTCGGAGCGATCATTGCACTGATCGTATTGCTGATGCTTTCAATCTGTTATATGAACGGGCGCAAGGCAAAACTTGTCGAAGAAGTGAAAGAAGACGGACAGGCTGAGGAAGAAGCAGTACCGTTAAAAGATGCCCTTGGTATGCTGTTTAAAAACAAATATTGGATTATTTTAGTGTTGTTTAATGTGATCACTCAGATTACAAATTCTATTACCGCAACGTCAGGGACATATTACTGCAAATGGATCTTTGGCAATGACAATCTGGTAGCACTGGCAGGATCAGCAGGCTTTTTTGCAACAATCATCGGGTTCATAGTGTCAAAACCGATCATAGCGAAATTAGGTGTAAGAAAAACCATTAATTTAGGTGTCCTGGGAGCAGCAGTAACAGCGGCGATCCGCTGCATTATACCGGCTAATTTACCGATATATATCGGAGTCGGACTGATAGGAAGTTTCATCCAGATTCCTCTGATGTGCCTATATGGAGTGCTGCTGGCAATGGTAGTAGACTATAACGAATATACTTACAATAATAAGTTAGTAGGTGTTTCTTCCGGCGCAATCGGTATTGGTACAAAAGTCGGAGCCGGTATCGGATCAGTGATACTTACGGCATGTCTGGCTCTGGGCTCTTACGACGCAACACTGGAGGTTGCGACAACTTCTATGAGATATGCGATTTATGCGTTTTCAAACTACCTGCCGCTGATCATCAATCTTGCTTTATACTTTATGTTCAGACATTTCGATCTGGAAGAGAAAATGCCGGAAATCCATAAAGAACTTGCAAGAAGACGTGGTGCGAAACAAGGTGAGCAATAAGAAAACGAAATAATGGAGAGTGTAAAGATGACCAGATTTAATGCAGTGACAAGTCCGGAAGTAAGTGAAAGAGAGGTAAAAAACCGTGATCTCAGCCGCAGAATAGCGGCTGAGGGCATGGTGCTTTTGGAAAATAACGGGATCCTTCCCTTAGATTTAGAAGGAAAGAAAATCGCCCTGTTCGGAAATGGTGCAAGGCATACAGTGCAGGGAGGAACAGGATCCGGGGAAGTAAATACCAGAACCGTGAGCACGGTAGAAGAAGGATTAGAAAATGCCGGGGCTCAAATCATAACAAAGGCATGGCTGGACAGATATGATGCTGCCGCTTCCGAAGCAAAGGGAAAATATCTGGAAAAGTTGAAACAGAAGTATTCGGATTCGCCCGAGATGGCATTCTGGGCAATGTTTTCTTACCGAAATCCGTTAACTGTCCCACTGGAGGAAGAGGATCTTCTTCCCCCTGAGGAAGTGACTGCTGTCTATGTGTTGGCAAGGAATTCAGGAGAAGGCTCAGACAGAAGAAATGTTCCCGGAGATTATCAGCTCCATCAGGACGAGAAAGACTTTCTGTCTTCCCTGTGCCAGCATTATAAGCATGTGGCAGTCGTTCTTAATGTAGGCGGTGTAATAGATACATCCTTGCTGCGCAGTCTGGAGGGGATTGACGCAATCTTACTTATGGGACAGGCCGGTAATTCCGGCGGGGACGCTCTGGCGGATGTTTTAAGCGGAAAAGTTACCCCTTGCGGACATCTGACCACTACATGGGCAGAACGATATGAGGATTATCCCAGCGCCGATACCTTCGGATACATGAATGGAAACAGAGACGATGAATATTACACAGAAGGTATCTATGTGGGGTATCGCTGGTTTGATTCTTTTGGAAAAACACCGGCATATCCGTTCGGATACGGGAAATCTTATACAGATTTTTCAGTAGAGACAACACGGGTATCTGTAGAGGATTCTGTAATCACTATGGAAATTCAGGTAAAGAATACCGGCCGGAAATATTCCGGGCGTGAGGTTGTACAGGTATATGTATCCGCGCCGGAGGGCAGGCTGGAGAAACCATATCAGGAATTGGCGGCCTATGCAAAGACGAAAAGCCTCCAGCCGGGGGAAAGCGAGACGCTGACAATAAGATTCCCGGCAGCACGCATGGCTTCTTATGACGAACGGAATGCGGCATGGATTCTTGAAAAGGGCGATTATATTCTCCGAGTGGGAACACATTCCCGCACTACAAAAGTAACTGCAGTGGTACATTTTGAAAATGAGAGTGTATGCAGGAAGCTGACGAATGTGCTTCCCTTGGACTGCGAAATGGACTGTATCCATGCTGACAGGAAATTATTTTATGCTTATCCGTCAGAAAAAGAAGAAATGAAATCTGCTGAACGGATTTATATAGAAAAGATTGAAGAAAATACAGAGGAAAATAATACGAAAAGAAGTCAAAAAGGCAAAGCAGATATTGCAAATTCATATCTTACGATGGAAGACGTGTTTTCGGGAAAATGTGAAGTGAGTGATCTGGCAGAACAGTTATCGGTGGAGGAAATGGCATTATTATGCGTCGGAACAGCCAGAGGCGGTCAGGAGGAATCTTCTACGATCGGGGCGGCAAGCAGAACATGTCCGGGAGCAGCGGGGGATACGACTTCTGAATTGCTGGAGAAAAGAGGAGTACGAAATATCATTCTTGCAGACGGTCCGGCCGGTCTGAGACTCTCTCCCCGTTTTATCGCAGATAAAGATGGAAATATCATCGAACAGGCTCCTGCACTGGGAACAGATTTCATGAACGCCTTTTTTCATCCGGAAGAAAAGACAATACCGGAGGACGCAGTGACCTATTATCAGTACTGCACCGGAATCCCGACAGAAACCTTACTGGCGCAGACATGGGATGTAGACGCTGTCTATAAGGCGGGGGATATTATCGGTTCAGAGATGGAAGAGTTTGGGATTACCTTATGGCTTGCACCGGGGATGAATATTCACAGGAATCCTCTGTGCGGAAGAAATTTTGAGTATTACTCAGAAGACCCGCTTGTTTCCGGGCTCTGTGCAGCGGCTGAAACTCAGGGAGTACAGGCTCATCCGGGAGTCGGGACAACGATTAAGCATTTTGCCTGCAATAATCTGGAGGATAACAGGGCCTATAATAACAGTCATGTGACAGAAAGGGCACTAAGAGAGATCTATCTCAGAGGATTTGAGATTGCCGTGAAAGCATCGCAGCCCATGTCTATTATGTCCTCTTATAATATGATCAATGGAATCCACGCCGCCAATTCAGAGGATCTGCTGACGAAAGTGGCACGTGAGGAGTGGGGATTTTCCGGGATTGTCATGACTGACTGGGGAACAACAGCAGAAGCAAAACCAGATCTGGAAGGACGGCTCCCGCTATATGGCTGTTCCAGCGCAGCAGCGTGTATCAAGGCCGGAAATGACCTGATCATGCCGGGAAGCCAGGATGACGTCGATGAGATCGTCGCATCGGTCGGAGCAGTGAACGGCTCTGTCACATGCCCTCTTACAGAAGAGGAACTGCGCAGCTGTGCCGCGCGTATCCTGAATATCATTGCAAAAAGCAACATGTATGAGAACAATGACGGTTACGCAGATGCGCTGCATTGTACTCCGATGGAGCTCGTGTAAAGTAGTAACAGTTCAGCCCGCGCCATTCGTAAAACCGCACTACGTGCTTATTGCGGCTAACGCCGCTGTTTTACTCATAGACGGGCGCTCAGCCCATAGATCTGCCCGATCGAAAAATCATGCGAGCATGATTTCCTCTCACGGACAGCCCTATGGCTGAACTGTTACCTAAAATATAAGACGGAGAGCAGCATGTTATGAAAGCAGTTGAATTAAAAACAGAATATCTGAGAAATCCGCTAGCCATAGACATAAAATCCCCAAAGTTGTCATGGAGAGCAACGGAAGGGATCCGCCAGACAGCATATCAGATCACAGCGTACATCGACGGCATGGAAGTGTATGATACCGGAAAAGTAGAAGATTCCCGTATCTACCACAGATATAGCGGCGATCTGAAGAGCAGGAACAAAGTAATTTGGAAAGTGCGTCTGTGGGACGAGGCAGATACTTGCGGAGAGTGGAGTGAAGAGGCGTATTTTGAAATGGGGCTTCTTGATGAAAAGGACTGGAAGGCAAAGTGGATTGATCCGGAGCCTGAACATGACAAGGAGACCAGACAGCCGGCAAGCTATCTCAAAAAAGAGTTCTTCGTTAAAAATATAGGGGAAGCCAGACTTTACGTTACGGCCCATGGAGTATATGATGCATACATTAACGGAAGAAAGGCAGGTCATTTTATCCTCGCGCCGGGGACAAGCCAGTACAACGAAAGACTGCAGTACCAGACCTATAACGTCAGCCATCTGTTAAAACAGGGGATGAATGAAATCGTAATATCCGCAGGCGATGGCTGGTGGCGCGGCGACACAGGATATGGCGGTGTGCGCAATTCTTTTGGAGCGGATCTTGCAGTGCTGTGTCAATTAGAGATAGAAAAAGAAATCGTGGTGATCAGTGACAGCAGTTGGTCAGCATCCCAAAACGGGCCAATACGGCAAAGTGACCTGATGCAGGGAGAGCAGTACGATGCATTAAAAGAGGAAATCTGTGACTGGCATCCGGTTGCAGAGAAAAAGTACGGATATAAAAACCTGATCTGCTCAAACAGTTTTGATGTAGTAGAAAGAGAACGCTTTTCAGGCAGATGCATTGAAAATCCTAAAAGGGAGCTTATGATAGATTTCGGGCAGAATATTGCCGGTTATGTGGAGTTTGATATTTGTGCCCATGCCGGGCAGAAGATTACGATTTATCATGGAGAGTGTCTTGACCAGAATGGCAATTTCACAAGGGAAAACTTTCAGGCGCCGAACCACCGCGTGGAACAGAAGATAGAATATACCTGCAAAGAAGGCCGGAATCACTACAAACCGCATAAAGCAATATTCGGGTTCCGGTATATTAAGGTCGTTACTGACGTATCCGTGAAAGAACAGGATTTTACCGCGATCGCCGTGTACTCTGATATGGAGCAGACCGGAAGTTTCGTGTGCGGACATTCTGGAATTAACCAGTTGTTTTCCAATGCATTGTGGAGCATGAAAGGGAATTTCCTTGAAATACCGACAGACTGCCCTACTAGAGAAAGGACCGGGTTTACCGGAGATGCGCAGGTATTTGCTGATACCGGGATGTATCTGATGGATTGCTATCCGGTATATCGGAAGTTTCTGTCTGAATTGAGGGCGGTTGAATTGGAAGGCGGCTGCATCAGCCAGACTGCGCCTGCAGCAGAAGGGCATTTATTTGACGGAGCCACCGGATGGAGCGATGCAATTGATCTGATCCCATGGCGGATGTATCTGCGCTTTGGCAATCAGGATATTCTGGAAGAAAATTACGAAAAGATAAAGAGGTGGCTGAGCTTTTCGCTGGAAAGAGCGAAACAGGATAATCCGGGAAGGGAGAAAGTCAAAGATGAACAATATAGTGCCTATCTTTTGGACACAGGATGGCACTGGGGAGAATGGATCGAGCCGGATTGGAATGGATTTATCACGACAGATGACCCGGGCGGAGCATATTTAAGAGACATCCATGACCATGGCGCTCCGGAGGTCTGTACGTCGCATTTGTCCTATGGCTGTTATATCGCGTCTCAGATAGCTGAGATATTGGGAAAACAGGAAGAAGCAGCATATTTTCGCGAGATGAGACGTTTGACGAAGCTTGCATACCGGGAAGTCTGTATGGAAAACGGTCATATGAAACAAAAAAGGCAGTGTGACTATGTCCATGCGGTCATATTCGATATGTTGTCAGAAGAGGAGAAGCAGACAGCATGTGATGAATTGAATGAAATGATTATACAGAACGGCGGCCATCTGAACACCGGATTTTTGAGTACTTATGAGCTTCTCAATGTCCTGACAGATTACGGACACGCTAAGACCGCATGGGACCTTATGCTTCAGGATACCAGTCCGGGCTGGCTGTATCAGTTGAAATTTGACGCAACGACAATCTGGGAAGACTGGGAAGGGATGAGCGAAGGAAAAGCTCCGAAAGACTCTATGAATCATTATTCCTTCGGAACATTTGCAGGCTGGCTGATGAGTCGCGCGGCAGGAATAAGAGCTAGCGGAGAAAAGATACAGATCCGACCATATCCCGATAGGCGGATCGGATATGTGAAGGCTTCTTATCGTTCACCTTACGGGGAAATCAATTCTGCATGGGAATATACTGATACGATGTTTAAGCTGGAAGTGGAAATTCCGCCGAATGCGGAAGCGGAAATTATCATGCCGGATGGCCGAAGCTATCATGCGGAACCGGGAAGACATGTCTATAGACAAGAAAAGTAATAGAATGTAATAATGCATGGTTTTCAAAAGAAAAGCCTGAGATGAGAGCTGTTATGCTGGACTTTCCAGATACAGCTCTTTTTATTTTGATGCCCCGTATGTTTGCATTGGGGTATTTAACTTACAAAAGAAAATATAATTTACAATCAAGAATAGAATTTTGCAATATTTTTAGAACCTCACATGGTACGATATGCCCAGTTAAGCTGATAGAGCATGACGAAGGAACAAAGAGATATGAAATTAGTCTCGATTAAAAGGAGGAAAACACGATGAAACAGCGCATACGCATTCATAAAGCAGAGCCAAATAAGGGAATCCTTAACTATTCCCATTTATTGGATGCCCCGGCCGGAAAGCATGGTTTTGTGGAGACGAGAAAGGGCCATCTCTATTTCGCGGACGGCACAAGGGCAAGATTTCTCGGATTTAATGTTGCCACCAGATCCAATACACCGGATCATGAGACAGCCGATAAACTGGCGGAGCGCTTTGCCAGTATGGGCGTCAATATCATCCGTCTCCACGCGGCGGACGCGCCGGTGGGAGAAGAACCGGGGAGCTGGAGCAGCTGTAAGGAAGCTCCTCTTCTGGATTACACGTCAGGGACAAGCAGAAAATTCAATCCGGAGGGATTAGACCGATTCGATTATTTTGCTGCAAAGTTAAAGGAGAAAGGTATCTATCTTCATATCGACCTGATTGTGGCGAGGGAATTCCAGGAAGGTGATGAGATGGATTATCCGGGCGGCGCGCCGTCCTGCATGAAACGTTACTATATGTATAATGAGCGGGCGATCCAGCTCCAGAAAGAGTATGCAAAAGAACTTCTCTGCCATGTGAACCCTTATACGGGACTTGCTCTGATCGATGATCCGGCTGTAGCAACGATCCAGATCAATAATGAGGAAACCGCTATCAAAGGAAACATGGGCGGAGACGCAGGAGAAGAGATGAAGCCGTATAAAGAGGAAGTACAGAGACGGTTCAATGATTTCCTGCTCATGAAGTATCATACGAGAAAACGGCTGAAAGAAGCCTGGACTCACGAAGGATGCTGCGCATTAGGAGAGGATGAAGATCCTGCGCAGGGAACGGTACGGGTAATCGAGGGCAGCTTCTACCAGCCGGTAAATGACCCGGAAGGCGCATGGGACGCGCCGGAGGGTCCGGCCAGATATGCGGACTTTATGGAGTTCGGTATCTATATGAACCGGAAGTTTTACCAGGATATGAAAGATTACATTCATTCTCTTGGGGCGAAGGTTCCGATCGTTACCAGCAATCTGATCGCAGGGGCAGCGGATGTATACGGTCATACCGACGGCGACCTGATGGAAAATAACTGCTATTTTAATCACCCTCTTCTTCCGGTACATAACAATACTTATCTCGTAGCAGGACCGGCTGAGTATGTATCGACCAATCCGCTGGTCATGCAGAAAGGCATCGGGTCTATGGCAACAACCCTTTTGAATCTGGCATCTGTCGCCGTTGTGGGAGGTAAACCGTTCATGCTCAGCGAGTGGAATGAGTACGGGGAACATCCTTTCCACTCGACAGCATTTGTACATACAGTGGCGTATGCCTGCTTAAATGACTGGGATGGACTGATCCTCTACAACCATCATACATCAGAACACTGGGATGACCAGCCGGCGGATGAGATCCTGAATGTGTTTGACGTGTACAATGACCCGGCAGTGATCTGCCAGTGGGGCTTCATGGCATCTGTCTTTCTGAAAGGGCTTGTCTCCGTGGCAAAACACTGCGTGGACGTGGTCTACACACAGAATGATCTGAAAACACTGCCTCTTTTCCATGCGATGCCGACCACATTTTTCCCGTATATCACGTCCATGCGCAATGTATTTCTGGACGGAGGAGACAGGTATCAGGGCAATGCGGACATAGCGGTAAATGCCGGGTTCTTAAACGGAGCTGATCTCTCAGATGCGGAACATGGCGTATATTATGCATGGTCTGAGTACCGGGATGCATTCCGGCGTTATAAAGAAGAAAACCGTCTGGCAAATGCTGCAAAAGATACAAAGGAAATCCAGCCGGGAGTGCATCTTGGAGAGAAAGCGCTTGTGTTTGACCGGATCAGAGAGACAGCGGAAAGCGGAGATTACCGGACGTTTGCCGAACTCATGGACGGCGCAATGAAAGAGTGGGGAATCCTGCCGGAAGATGCAGGTTATGTGGAAGGGAAACTGATTTCAGATACAAAAGAAATTGTTTTCGATCCGGATCACGCACGTTTCTCAATCCGCACACCTTACTGCGGCTATTTCAGCGGCGCGCCGGAAAAAGAGATTTCCCTTTCCGACAATATCTGTGTGGAGGCGGAAAACGAAAGGATCACACTGGCCTTGATTGCGAAGGAAGAAACGAGGATGGAAAGTGCGTCAGAGTATATTCTGACGGCGATGGGAACGACCGGCATGGACGAGACAACATTCGGACAAGGTCCGGAGATGATGGGAGTGCCGTTTGCCGCTGTGGAGTTCAAAGGCAAACTGTACGCAGAGACACTGGAAGGCTGTATTCGTGTGAAAGCGGAAAACGCGAAAATGGAAGTGTTAAACCCGATCGGGGAAGTGATTGCTGAGATGGACGGAGAAAAATCAGGGGGCGAAATACGGTTTGCAATGGACGGGTCTGTTCCGGGCATCCAGTATAGGCTTGTGGTCAATGAATAGACACAGTTTCCAGAAGAGCGTTCTGAGATTACAAAATAATAAAACAGGAGATTGAAGGAAAGATGAATTCTGAGTCAACGAAACGTGCGGAAAATGCACTGTATGAGTTTACGCCGGACGGCAACAGCTGCCGAATCTACGAGGCGGAAACGCCCCGCTACTGGTACAATTACCTGTGGAATGAAGGGCGTTACTGCGCCCAGATATCACAGGTGGGGCACGGGCGCAGCTATTATCTGAGCGAAAAGGCAGATATGTGCATGATCAACCGGGACGACGCCAGATATGTTTACCTGCGGGATGATGCAGACGGCACTTGCTGGAATATCGGGAAGGGGCCGCTTAATGAAGATGTAGATGATTACTGTTGTACAAACAGTATCGGCCACACACAGATCCGATCAAAGAAAAACGGAATCGAGGGATCGTGGAGGATCTTCGTGCCGAAGAAAGGATTTCATGAAGTGTGGACACTGAAACTTCATAATACAACAGAGCAGGAGAGAAGGCTGAGCATATTTTCTGCAGTTAGCTTTTATCTGGAAGGTTTTTCTTATCCCAGATATTATGAGATGTACCGCTGCATGAAGACTGGATTTAAACGGGAACTGAACGGGATCTACTGTGATTCTGCCCATCCCTTTGCTCCTCATGAACGGTATCATGGGTTTCTGGCCTCATCGGAACCGGTTTATGCATGGGACGGTGACCTGACGAAGTTCTGCGGTTCCACAAGTACACTGACACTTCCGGATGCGTCGGCCTGCGCTTTGTTCCAGAGACCGGATATTGTCGTAAATGGAAAAGACTGTACAAATTCGGAAGCCTCTTTGTTTATTCTGGGCGGCGTGCTTCAGCATAAGATCACGCTGATGCCGGGAGAGGAAAAAGAGTTTCAGGTTGTATTCGGGATCAGTTCTTCCTGTGAAGAGGCATGCAGTGTAATGAGGCGGTACGCAGATAAAGAATCCACAGAGCAGGAGTTCGCGGACGCTGAGGCATATAATTACAGGAAGATCGGTTCGCTGTCTGTGAAAACACCGGATCAGAAGATTAACAACATGATGAACAACTGGGTGAAAAAGCAGGCGGATTTCTGCATCGTTGGAAAGAAAGGCGTCCGCGATAACCTGCAAATCTCTGTAGCGCTGCTGAATTACCGTCAGGAAAAAGCAAAAGAAGAAATATTGGAATGTCTGCGGCATCAGTTTCAGGACGGGCACGGAGTGCTTACATGGTATCCTTATGATGACACACGCTACTCAGACCAGCCATTCTGGATCATCTGGGCAGTGTGCGAGCTGATCAAGGAGACGGGGGATCTGTCCATTCTCGATACAGAGATTGAATGGCAGGATGGCGGCAAAGCATCCGTGCTGGAGCATGTAAAGGCTGCGGTCAGCCGCCTGATCCTTGACAAAGGAGAGCACGGTTTGGTGAAAATTTATTTCGCCGACTGGAATGACGCCTTAAATATCACGGATGATCCGGCGGCAGAGTCTGTGATGCTGTCCCACCAGTTTTGTCTTGCACTGAGAGAATTAAAGAGAATGATGGAGTATGCGGGCGATACACAGTATGCCGGATTCCTTGAGAAGGAATATGAACAGCTAAAGGAAGATATCAACCGTTATGCATGGGATGGAAAATGGTATGCGAGAGCCTTAAGCAGCAAAGGAAACGTAGGAGTACAGGACAGCATCGGAAGTAAAATCTATCTGAATGCCCAGACATGGGCTGTGCTGGCAGGAGTTGCAGACGGAGACAGGCTTTCTCATGTGCTGGAAGCTGTGGACAGTATGGAACAGGATTTCGGCTTCCCCTTAAATCTGCCGCCGTACCCGGAGTATGATGCCCATGTGGGAAGGATGTCCGGGATGCTGCCGGGACTTTTTGAGAATGGCGGAGTATACTGCCACGCTACCGGTTTCAAGATCCTCATGGACTGCTGTGTGGGTAGGGGAGAAAAAGCATTGAAAACGCTGAAGAAGATCATGCCTGACAGCGAAAAGAATCCATCGGCGCAGTCAGGGGCGGAACCATATGTATTTACCAACTGCTATTCCACAAACCCGGGATATTACGGGAAGTCCTATCAGTCGTGGACAACAGGGACTTCCGCATGGTGCATGATGGGGCTGTATGAAGGCATTCTGGGGGTGAAACGTGATTATGAAGGGCTTAGGATCAGTCCCTGTTTTCCGGGAGAATGGAAAGAGGCAGAAGTGACAAGGCATTTCAGGGGAGCGGATTATCATATCGTGATCCGTAATCCGTATCACATTGATCACGGGAAAGCAGAGATACGCGCCGACGGAATTCTCTGTGATTCAGGTATCATACCGAACTATGGAGACGGGCAGCGGCATGAGATAGAAGTTTTTATAAAGGGAGAATGATCGAAATGGCACAGCAGAAAGTAAAATATACAGACACAACAAAAAGCCCGGCACAAAGGGCGCAGGCGCTTCTCGTAGAAATGACTTTAGACGAGAAGATGGCGCAGCTTGGCTGCATCTTCCCATTTGGAGACAGCTATGATGATATGGAACAGCAGGCTTTGGAGATGCCTTACGGGATCGGGCAGGTGAGTACTCTGGAGATGCGCAGAATACGCACTCTGGAAGATGCCGCTGCATGGCAGAGAAAGATGCAGGAGACTGTGATGAGACAAAGTCCTCATCATATCCCGGCAATCTTTCATATGGAGGGGCTGTGCGGAGCATTTATTCAGGAAGGAACCAGTTTTCCCTCCGGGATCGCCAGAGGCTCAGGATGGGATCCGGAGTTGGAGGAGAAGATAGCCAAAGTGGTGGCAAAACAGGAAGCAGCCTGCGGCATCACTCACATTCTTGCTCCGGTGCTGGATATTTCAAGGGATTCCCGCATGGGAAGACAAGGAGAGACCTATGGGGAAGACCCGGCTCTGGCGGCTGCTCTGGGGGCGGCGTATACGAAAGGAATCCAGACAACCGGGGCAGGCGGGAGAAGACCGGAAAGTGTCGCCAAGCATTTTCTCGGATTTCACAATTCACAGGGAGGTATCCACGGGACGAACAGTGATACACCGCCCCGGCTCATGGAAGAGATCTATGGAAAGCCTTTCCAGGCCGCGATTTCTGAATCTGGGCTGAAAGGAGTGATGCCCTGCTATAATTCCATTGACGGAGAACCGGCCTCGGTTTCCCACAGATTACTGACAGAACTTCTTCGGGAGAGAATGGGATTTGACGGTCTGTGTGTCAGCGACTACGGCGGCATTAACAATGCTCACGAAGTCCAGCGGATCGGAGAGACTATCGGAGAAACAGGGCTTCTTGCCATGGAGGCAGGGATGGACATGGAAATGCCGAAAGCGGTTGGATACGGCAAAGAACTCAAAGAAATGTTCCGAAGTGGACAGGTGGATACAGAACTGCTGGACCGGACAGTTCTGAGGGTGCTGGAAGCCAAGTTCCGTATGGGACTGTTTGAGCATCCGTTTGCCATGGAAGAAGAGTCCTGCCGTAAGGTTTTTGAAGAGAAAGAAGGGGCGGAACTGTCACTTCAGTCGGCAAGGCAATCCATGGTGCTTTTGAAAAACAACGGGGTACTTCCTTTGTCAGGTAGGATAAAGAGGCTTGCCCTGATTGGGCCTCATGCAGACTGGGCCCGTAAATTCTTCGGCGGATATACCCATCTGTGCATGATGGAGTCGGTCTATGCGATTGCAAGTTACATCGCAGGGGTAGAGGGGAGCCCGGAGTCCGGACAAATCGACGGAGCAATGCTGCCAAATGGCGAAACGGTGAATTATGTCCCGGGTACAAAGATCCAGTCAGACGAAGCGGAGCTCTTTGATGATATCCTGCGTCTTCAGAAGCCGGATTGCAGAAGCCTGTTAGAAGAACTGAAAGAGAGAATGACAGATACGGAGATTTTGTATGCATATGGGTATCCGGTTGCCGGAAAGGATCAGAGCAAATTTGAAGAAGCGCTGCAGACAGTCAGGGAGGCCGATGCTGTGATTCTGACTCTGGGAGGAAAGCATGGTACATGCGCTATGTCTACCATGGGAGAAGGAGTTGATTCTGCAGATATTAATCTGCCGGAATGTCAGGATGCATTTATTCAGGCGGTTGCTGCATATGGAAAGCCGCTAATCGGTGTCCATTTTGACGGCAGACCGATTTCCAGTGATGCGGCAGACCAATATCTGGACGCTATCATAGAAGCCTGGAGTCCGGCGGAGGCGGGAGCGCAGGCTGTGGCAGATGTCCTGCTGGGAGTATATAATCCGGGCGGCAAGCTGCCGGTATCCGTGGCATATCACGCCGGACAGATTCCAATTTATTATAATCACCCGAACGGTTCTGCATGGCATCAGCAGGAGAGTATTGGATTCGTCAATTATGTGGATCTTCCCCATACACCGCGATATTGCTTTGGACATGGATTGTCTTATACACGGTTCGAGTATTCAGACATTCATATATCGGCGGCAGAGATCGGAGCAGAAGAATCAGTACAGATCAGCTGTGTGGTAAAGAATGCGGGAAACTGTGCCGGGGATGAGGTGGTACAGCTTTATCTCAGGGACAGATTTGCAAGCATGACACGTCCGGTGAAAGAGCTTGCCGGATTTAAGCGGATCCATATGGAGCCGGGGGAGAAAGTCCGGGTGACATTTACTGTACAGGCGGATCAGTCGGCATTTCTTGACAGGCAGATGCGCTGGATGGTGGAAAAAGGCGATATTGACGTAGAGATCGGAAGATCTTCCGAAGACATCCGCTTAGAAGGAACGTATCGGATCACAGAGGACAGATGGATCGACGGCGCAAAAAGAGCATTTTATGCGAAAGCACAGAAAGCCAAAGTATAGTTAAGACATACACTTACAGCGGGCCGGACAAGATATCCGGCAGGACAGGAGGAAAACAGATGGACAGGAAGTTACTTGCCAGAAAGATTGCGGAAGAATCCATTGTATTGCTGAAAAACGAAGATCATACACTTCCTTTAAAAAAGAAGAAAGAGATCGCGTTTTTCGGGAGGACACAGATCGGCACTTTATATTCCGGAAACGGATCCGGCGGCGCCAACATAACCGGATGCGGTACGATTCTGGAAGAATGTGAAAAAAGAGGAATCATACCTGAACCGCTTCTAAAGGGATTTTACGAATATAAGGTAAATACAGAACAGGTAACGGAAGAGGATGCGTTTGACTGGACGAAAGCCGGGGAAACAGTAAACAGCGGAATCATGTACGAAATCTTCGGGAAATACAGGGCTCCGCTTGATGAATATGATGTGCCGGAGACACTTATCTTTCAGGCGGCGGAAAAGACAGATACCGCAATCTTCGTGATTGGCAGAAACTCCGGGGGCGAAGAGTGCGACCGTCATCTGCCGGAGGATTATTATCTGACCGGATCAGAAGAAAGCCTGTTAAAGAGTGTCTGCACCCATTTTGCAAATGTAGGGGTAGTCCTGAATGTTAACGGACTGATCGATCTGTCATGGATGAAGAAATATGCGAGCATAAAAAGCCTTCTGTTTATTGGAATTCCGGGGGAAGAAGGGGCTTCTGCGCTAGCTGGTATTTTGACAGGAGAGATTAATCCTTCCGGGAAACTACCGGTGACTATAGCGGAATATTATGAAGATTACCCGTCGGCAGATTATTTCTCATGGGATAAGGAGCATATGGAGAATGTTCTTGACTATGAGAGCTACGGACTTTCGGCAGAAGAAAATGGAAGTACAGGTTTTTCCAAAAGCCCGGTCAGTGTGTACTGGGAGGATATCTATACCGGTTACCGATATTTCGATACATTCGGGAAAAAGGTGCTTTATCCTTTTGGTTATGGGCTTTCTTACACTGCATTCGCGATCAGCGATGCATCAGCCGAGAAACAAGACGGCGGTATCATGGTAACAGCCAATGTAAGTAATTCCGGAAAGATGGCAGGGAAAGAGGTGATTCAGGTTTATTTGTCTAAGGTAGATCCAACAGAGGGCGTGGAGCGCCCTTATCAGGAATTGAAAGGATTCGAGAAAACGTCTGACCTCGCTCCGAGAAAAAAAGAGCAGGTTAAAATCTGGATTCCATGGAGAGAACTGGCGGTTTATGACGAAGGAAGAGCTGCGTGGGTCATAGAGTCAGGCGATTATCTCCTGAAAATTGGAAATTCATCAAGAGACACCTTTCCGGTGGGAATGGTATGCCTGCAGGATACATTCCTTACAGAACAGTGCGCGAACCGTATGACAATCTTAGAATGCAACAGGGGAAAGATTTAGTTTCTGACGCAGAAAAACTGCGCAGGTCTCCATCCGGAAAACGGATGTGAGAAGGAACATGATGAAACCATGACCGGATCAGTGGTAATTTCTGTAACGAAAGAGGATATTCTTGCCGGAGTGGAGAGCAGGAAGGATAAAAAAGAAGCGCAGCAAAGTCTGCCGGAGCTGTCTATCGAAGAACTCGCTTCTCTCTGTGTGGGTTATGGACCGGGCACACCCTTTGCGGCAGTGGGCGACCGCACTGACCCGTCCGCAATTTTTGACGCGGATGGAAATCCGCTGACGACAAACAGCCATCCGACAGGATATCCGGGATATGTTTCTCCGGCGATTGCGGGAAAAGGGATCAAGTCTATTTTTTATAAAGACGGACCTGCCGGGATCGGCGGTGTTGCATGGCCAACAGAGATGCTCATAGCGTGCTCTTTTGACAGAAAATTGTGGCAGATGTTTGGAGATACAGTAGGGAAAGAATGTGAAGAACAGCAGGTAAATGTCTGGCTTGCTCCTGCTGTGAATCTCCACAGGAATCCGCTGTGCGGCAGAAATTTTGAATATTTTTCCGAAGACCCGTACCTGACAGGAATCTGTGCCTGCGAGATCACAAAAGGTGTACAGAATGGCCGTCCGGTTATCGTGTGCCCGAAACACTTTGCGGCAAATGAGCAGGAGACATTCCGACGTGGAAATGCGGGAAGAAATGTAGATGCAGTGGACTCAATCCTGACAGAGAGGGCACTTAGAGAACTGTATTTAAAGCCGTTTGAGATGTTAGTCAGAGATGCTGGGATTGCATGCATCATGACCTCTTTCAATAAGATTAACGGAACCTTTGCCGGCGGCAGTCATGACCTGTGTACGCATATCTTGCGTGAGGAATGGGGATTTGAAGGCGCTGTTGTAACGGATTGGGGAGATATGGATATGGTTGTGGACGGCGCGGATGCTGTCGCGGCAGGAAACGATATTGTAATGCCCGGCGGTCCTCCGGTGATCCGCCAGATATTAAAAGGATACGAAGAAGGCAGAGTGACAAGACAAGAACTAGAACAGGCAGTGCGCCATCTGCTGCTGATGACAGAAAGAATCAAGTTGTCATGCTAAAAATAGAGATCATGAGATAAAGAGACTATAGATGAAGCAGGTGAATATATGGGAGAGAAAATATA